>JACCDP010868447.1_pt1 | contig 45724 bp, 67 predicted proteins | sample 7445841 | NCBI WGS metagenome assembly JACCDP01 (sample SAMN15323441, study PRJNA562643) | freshwater metagenome | isolation source: river surface water | place: USA:Blue River Watershed | collected 2017-08-17
GCAACAGCTTTGTGGAGAAACAGCGATGATTGTAGAGTGTGTTAAAGAGAACGAGGATGGATCTGTAGACGTTGTGCTACGTGATCTAGACGAGCGAATGGTACAGCTTCTGTTACAAGAAGGACTATGTTCTCTACTGACAAAAGAAATTGAGAGACTAGAGAAGGAGAAGCGTATTCCCGCACTACTAAAGGAGAAGCCCCATGAAGTATGAAGAAGTTATGGCGGTGCAGTACGGAGGCAACCACTACAAGGATCGTAAGATCCAACCGTGGGAAGTCTGGGAAGCATACGACATGAATGGTTGGGAGGCTAGCGCAGTTAAGTATTTAATGCGCTGGAAAGACAAAGGTAAGCCACTAGAAGACCTGTATAAGGCACTACACAATGTTCAGTATTTAATTGCACGTGAAGAAAGGAAACAAAATGTACAAGCTCAAAAATGTGAAGGGCAGTCTGCCAAAATCTTTGAAGGTGTCCTTCAGCAACTACAACAGCGCACGTTCAGCACTTCGGAAATTCATGAGGAAGCAAGCGTCCCTGAAGTCGGGGGAGCATCTACCGATGTACATCATTCGTAGTTTTGGCTACGACATCGTACGAGTAGCATAAAGAAAGGGGCCTAGCGCCCCTTTTTTATTCTTTAATTTTTAGTTGTAATGTAGAGTATACTTCAGCCACTGTACGTGGCTTTTTTGTTTTCTTATCTTCAAAGATTGATAGGTTAGCTTTATACTGACCTGGAGACACAACATCTTTGATTGATTTCTTAGGAGAAGCAGCTAAAAGCTTTTTCGCCCCATCAGCCCCTAGAAAATGTGCTGCATATAGCTGAGTATCTGTAGGATCAGACCCAAGATATTGTTGCAGTTGTTTCTTGTTATCCTCTGTAAACCTCTCAACTACCTGTCTTGATTTTTGGGGATCAAACCTGTCTTCTAAACTAAACCCCATACCATACTTCTTATTGTAGTCTTTCCAAGTCCCTTCTGTGAATTGATATAGACCTGCGGCGCTACTAGTTTTAGCCTTAGCAGCCGCCACACCACTACTTTCAGCCTGTGCTAGACGTTGGTAGTAGTCAGGTTTAGCAGGTGGTTCAGCATTCGTAACTGTCCCAGAAGAGACGTTACTAGTAGTTGCACTACCTTTTCCAAGGAACTTTTGGAAGTCTTCCCAAACACTCATATTAGTTACCTACCACATCTACGCCTTCAGCTTCTAGCTGAGATACGGCATCACTTACAGAAATTTTCTTTTCTGCTGCGTACCTAGCTACGTCAGCCATACTTGCTGTGCGTTTCCCACCGCCAGTGATGCCTGCGTTAGCAGCAGGGGCTGCACCTGCAGCACGTTCAAATTCTGCAGTGAAAACGTCGCTAGGTAGAGCAGAGCCTTTGATGTCAAAGTTCTTAATAAAGTTTTGACGTAGCTGCTGAATGGGTGTGCCGGTAGTTAAAGACTGAACACGTAACATGTCGTCTACAGCAGAAAGTACTTTGTTGCTTTCTACAGGTTCAGTTAGTGTGGCAATGTTTGCAGGAGGACCAGCACGTCCTACAGGACGAGGACGGTTGTCTGTGCGACGAGAGACAATTTTTAGTGGTGAAGCACCTGTTTCGTCAGCAAAAGAGTTGTCTGTGGTTTTACCTGCATTCAAGAACGTTTCGTTATCTCGCTTAAACTCTAAGAAAGCGTTCTTTGCTTTGTTGCCGTGCCCTGTTGTGCTGTATAACATGAAGTTAGCACTCTCATTAACAGACTTTACAACACCTGCTTTGTCTGCCTCTGGTAGACGACTTAGCGTCTGGCTAATGATTGACGTACCTTTAGCTAGTACCTGCTCTGTGTTTGCAGGATCATGGAAACTACTGGCAACATACTTAGCTAAATCTTCTGCTGTAGTACTAGTAACAGCGCCTGTAATGGCATCGGTGCGTAACTTCTCATGTAGCTGCTGGTTTACAGAAAGAGATGCTAAACGTTCGTTTTTAGTAGTAGGAGGTGGTGTTACCTGTGATACCTTGTACTTGTCGATTTGCCCTAGTAGGTTAGTAAACTCTTCTGTGGTAACTCCTGACAGCACCTTCTCGCGCAACATGTTTGCATGATCAATGATGGCTGCGGCACGAGGATAGCGCCCACGTGCAGTATTATATCCTTGCGTATCGCCAGACATACCTAGCTGTGCAACTACATCAGCAGGAATGCCTAGACTGCGCACCATGGTGTCTACAATGTTTAAACGCTTTTGAATAACAGTTTCTCTGTCATCTTTAGTTGCAACAGCAGTTAGCCAACTAGCAGGATTCTTAGTATAAAATTCTGTTTGCTCTTTGTACCAAGCATCAAGAACCCCTTTAGCAGTTTTAACCTTATCTGCATCTGCTGGAGTTGTACGTGCTTTAGTATTAAGTTTAGCAACAGCCTCAGTATATTGTGCATCTAGTAGCTGTAGAACAGACGTACCTGCATCGGCAATGAGCTTTTTATAGTCTGCATTGTTTTTAACAGACTCAGGAATGTTTCCAGAAGCGATGTCTGCACGAGACAGCTTGAAAGTGTTCATTAACTGCGCATAAACTTTTGAGTTGTTTGCAATTAGAACGTTGCCAAAATCACCGACAGTAATTGTTGCAAAGTTAAGAAGTTGATTTCCACCAGCTTTAAGAGCAGCCTCTGCTTCTTCTTTAGATCGTGCTTGTTGTACAGAAGCATTGGCTAGTTCTAGCCGCTGATCGGGAGGTACGGCTTTAAACTCAGCCATTGCCTGTGTTTCACTAGCACCACCTTTCACACGATCTTTTACGTAAGCTGCTAGCATTGCCTCTTGTGCTTTCTCAAAAGCCTTACCTGCTGCTTCTTTTTGCTTTTCAATGTAGTTTACATCTTCGTACAGCTTCTTTACAGAGTATAGTTCTAGTCCTTCTTTACCAGTAACTTCTAGAGCTACTTTACGAAACGCATTAGCAAGCCCTGGATTTTGTGTAATGTACTGCTTAAGAATCTTTTCTGACCGACTCATAAACTCATTGTAACGCTCAGGCACAGCGTCACGAGCAGCCGCTACCTTTTGTTGCTCAGCACGAAACCGTGCAACAATTGCGTTTTCTTCTTTTTTAGCAAACGTTGTGGTTGCAGACCGCACAGCCTCCGGATCTTCTCCTGCTACTACTACACCACTACGGTACGCATCCACCCTAGATGGTACTTCACCCATTTCTTCTTCATAAGCAGCTTTTGCTGTAATGTCTGCTTGTTTAACAGCGTCCATTTCTGCTTGTAAAGAAGCTACTTGCCCTTGTAAATCTTCACGTAGTTCTGCTTTTTTAGAGCCTACATACACACCAAACATAGTATCAGCAACTGTACCTAGCGTTGTGGTAGTAGCCTCTGCTTGTGCCCGCCCTGCTCTTGCAAGAAGTTCAGGGTTAGCCATCTGTGGTTCTACGCTACGCGTAATGTCTTGACGATAAGTAGCCATGGATTATTCTCCGAAAGGATTTGTTACTAGTAAACGATTTTTGTGTGAAGACATTTGAGTAGCCCACTTTGCAAACGCTTCTCGCCCAACTGTATCGTAAGAAGTGTTGTCTTTAATTAGACGTTTAATAAACTGTCTGTCAGCCTCAGGAAGTGGTCCCATAACAGCTTCTGCTGCTGCATAGTTTTTATTCATTCCGTCAGTGTCGCCGTCTAAATAAGCCTTACGAGCCAAACCTTCTAAACGCATTACGGCATCAGCATATCGCTGCATAGTTGCTGCGTAAGCTTGTTTAGTTTCAAACACTGTAGAGCTTTCATACGCTTCCGTGCTTTGGAAACCAATTGCTTGTGCAAACAATTCTGTCCACGACAGTTTAGCAAGAGGATCACCACGTCGGTTTAAAACCATGTTGTTAGCGTGGTAGGCCCAATATGCTTTGTCAATGTTTCTCCACGAAGAAGATAGACTAGCACCAGCGGTAGATAAAGTTTTCGAGAAGTCGGATAACGTCCACTCATCTTTGTGTCGGTAATCTAAAAAGATGTTTGGTAGTTCTAAGAGAGATACTAAAGTAGAACCAGTTGGACCAGCTAGCTTTTTAATATCTACTTTATCACCCTTAAACAAACTAAATACAGCATCTCCTAAGTCTTCATACCACTGAATAGAAGATAGTCGAGTACCTAGCGCAATGTTAGTACGTTCGCCAGTTACAGTTTCTCCAATTGTAGAAATTAAACCAGCTAATAGACCCTGTGTTAAGTACTGTTTTTGTTGTTCACTAAGTGCACCATTAAGGTTTTCACCCAACCAATCCTCAATAAAATCAGGTGTGGCGTTGTTATTAATACCGTACAGTAGGTAACTTCCTAGCGTTAGTCTGAACGCATCTTTAGTTGTTAAGGATGGCGCTTGTTTACCGACTACTGCACTTGTTTGAGCCAGCAAAGTAGTGCCAAGACGAATGTTGTGCTGTAAGAATTGCAGAGGAATGCCTAGCACACCTTGTGATAGCCGTGCTTCATTAACAGAAGCCATGTTCAATGTTAGATCATCAGCACGTTGTACAATAAGCTGTAGCGCACTATCGGTGTTCCAAGCAACTCCTGGATTAGCAGCAATATATTCTCGACGTGCAATTTCAAAAGCACCCACACGGTTAATTTCTTCACCTTTGTTGAAGAACATCATTTGTGCTTGGTTAAACTTTGCTTTACGTTTAGCAAAAATATTTAGTGCACCATCCGCGCCGTTATATACGGAAGAAGCACCAATGTTGTCTAATAGACCAACACGCTTAATTGCCTCAGCAACTTCGGAAAACTCTGTTTCTGTAATTGCACCCTTTTTAGCTACGTCAGTATTTTTAAATACCCATTTCCAAACAGACGGCTTATCTGACGACAAAGCAATTAGAATGGGACGAATAGAGAATGCTGCTGCTAAACCGTGCTTCGGACTCATGCTAGTGGCAAGAAGCATTCCTGATGCCTGTACTGCAAGCTGTGCTGCAGAAAACATGCCTAGCATTAGTGTAGAGTTAACACTCTTAACCCAATCAATAACGTCTGTACGCCGAATTACTTGGCCTACGTGTGAAAATCCTGGCACGTTAATATTATTGGTTAGACTGTTAACGGCGTGTTGAATAAGCTTTTCATCTACACTTTTAACGCCTAATTGTGTGACAATAAAATCTTTAGTCGATAACATTTGTCGGGGTCGGGCATCTGATAGTGCGTAACCCTTTGCATTGTTAACTACGTTAAAGAAAACATCTTCAGCACTTTTTGCGCCTAGTTTATCCCTAGGTGAAATTACATCTTCAAAAGTATTGTACCAACGTTGAATAGCATTTCTACGCCACTCGTTAAGGGCTGTGAAACGAGCAGTGTTACTAATTTCTGCCTCAAGACTTTGTAATGGGCCTAGAGTTTCAACGTCTACACTTCCTGTAGAAATAGACTTAATTCCATTTTCAGAGCGACCAGACCAGAACACCTTGCCGTCTGCTAGATTGTCGCTACCAATACCAGTAACGTCACGGAAAAAGTTGTCGTCTACCCGCGAGTAATTGAAGGTAGCTTTAGCCCCATCAAATTCGCCGTTATTAATACGCTGTGCTAAATCGTCTGCATTTTTCTCAAATACACCGAGTAGTTTTGCTACATCATCTGCCTTAACTAAAGCAGCAGAAGTACGAATATCTAGTAGTTTATTAAACCCAGCAACATAAGCAGCCGCATCTTTTTCAGATACAGCAGTTCTAAACGCATACGATACGTCTTGTAGATCGTCATCAATAAGTTGCTTACCGTTAATCTTAACAAAGAATTCTTCGGTATATACACGGCTATAAGCACCATCTACACGGCCCACAACAGTATTTACGTCGCCTATAGTAGCTCGATTAGGATCGACGGCTATACGTGTAATAGTGCCTTTATAATCACGTAGGTTTTGTCCTTTAGCATATTCATAAATTTGAATACCTTTAGCATCTAAAGACTTAAGAACATCGTCCGTAACTGTTACGTAGCTTTTAGACTCTACATCAAATACGCGTTTACCACGCATACTATCTAGCGACACAGGTTTAGCAGGTCCAGATAGTACGCCTAAATCGTCCATACCCACAACTACGTTATAATAACCACGTGCAGTTAGTGCGTTAGCGGCTTCTTTATTTTTAAGGTAGTATTCTACGTTACGCATAGTGCGGAACGCATAATATGCTTCAATTTCCTTATCTGCAGTAATACCTTTTTCACCTAGTTCTGCAAGCGTCATGTCTCGCTTAAGAACTTCAGTTTGTTTAAGAGCACTATTTACTTTGTCGATTTCGCCGCCATTCAGTTTATCAAAACTTTGACGAATAAAATCAGCCTGCACCTTACCAAACCGCGTCTTCTTGTACATTGACAATAGAGCAGGACTATAAATTGAGTTAACTGACGATAGACGTGGATTTAATTTTCCTAGATTTAAATGGATTTTATCTAGTTCAGACTGACTAATTTTACCAATGTCATCTACAAATACAGGCATGTCAGTTGTTTGCCGAACATAAAATCCTGTAGGCGCAGATTTCTTTTCCATTTCAACAGATGCACGAGCGTACACAGCATCTTCGTATTGCTGTAAAAGATTGTCTGTCTTTTTATTAGGTAGATAAGCAGGAAATACACGGTTAACATCTAACATAGAAACAACACCAGTGGGTGTTTCAATTTGTTTTGCTAGTGTAACTCGCAGTCCTTGTTTAGTTAGTTCTTCGTTAATACCAAACCACTCAGCAAGTGCAGTGTCTTTCTTTGCAAATCCCAGCAGATCTTTAAAAGTATCCCATAGTTGGCTTAGTAAAGTAGTGTTTTTATACGCAATGCTATTTAGAAACACAGCTACTTTAGGCAACTGATTAATAGACCACAAACCCGACGTAGCAAACTCTTCAGTATTTTTAGTCAGGTAAGTTAGATATCCTTTTAGTTCTTTATCTTTTACTTTAGGAATTTCTTTAATTACGGCTGCACGTAGGTTGTCTAGTCTAGTAGTAATTTTACCTAGTTCACTACTTGGATTTAGCTTGCCATATTTAATTTTGTGCGACGTTACAGCATGAATAACCTCGTGCGTAAACACATTGCTGCTACGATTACCATTGTACATTACTAGTACATCAGTACCCGGAGAATAGAAACTTACGTCGTCACCCTCTCGTACAATTACGCGGGTTTGCTTAGGAAGTAGATCTACAATTTTGTCTACTACTAGTTTTTCTGGCTCAGTTGCTGTAGCACGAACAGACGCCCACGCGTCTTTTACAGTTACAGTTTTTGAAGGATACGCAAGTTGTACGTTGCTTGATGTAGCTGAAGCGCGTACAGGCTCGTTTAGTAATGGAAACTGTTTTTTTACATCTTCTACAGTTCCAGAAGTACCAATTCGTGGGGCATATTTTACTTCATCAAGCTGTTTAGTTAGTGAACTAATTTGCTCATCAAGTTGTAATACAGCAGCGTCTACTTCGTCTGCTTTACCAAAAGCAGGTACAACTTCTAAAGTACCTTTTTTAATATTCTTGTAGTAATCAAGGGCTTCTTGTGCTGTAGCAAAGGGTAGGCCCGCAGCATTACCGTAGGTAACATCAATGCCTACTTTACCAGTGTCTACGTTTGCAGAAACTTTACTAGTAATAATTGATGGATTATTTTGTGTAGAATAAATTCGCTGTAGACGTTCTTTGGTGGCAATAATCTCAGAAGCGTTAGCACCACCTGTGTAAAGAGTGCTTTCCAAATCTTGGATAGTTTTTTCTAAACGAGTACGTAGTTCTGTTTGTACACCAGAAGATACGCCATCCAACTCTTTAGACAAAAGAGTGCGAGCAGAAGTAGAGGCATCTACAGCTTCTACTGTGCTAACACCTAGCGTATTAGTTTTGCTAGAAATCTGACTTGCAACACTATCTACTACAGCTTTTTCTGCGCCTAATTTACGTGCTAAAGCAACACCACGTGTAGTGTTAACGGCAACCTTTGCACCTGCTTTTAAGAGCGAACCTAACATTAATGCGTCCATAGACGCAAATACAGCATCTACGTTTGAAGATGCAAATCCTTGTAGTGCAGATTCAAAAAATCTACGCGTGTTCTTTTCACCAACAATAGGAGTTAAAATATTACTAATGTTATTAATAACTTTAGTTCTATCTTCTGGTGGAATAATATTTAGAGTATCTAAGAAGGCGTTAACACCTGACTGAAAAGAAAATGCACGTTCGCCTGTATACCCTAACTTTTCTAGTTCTTGGTTTAGAATAGGCGTTAATCGACCTACATCTGCAAATGACTGTACACCAGTTACGTCCATAGCCAACTGACCTAACGTACTACGTTTATCGTAACTAGAAGCAGCCACTTCTAATGCTGCGCGGGTGGCTGTATTTGAGGAATAGATATTAGCAAGATTAATCACTTCTTCACGTGATTTTTTCATTGAAATACTAATGCGCTCAATTACTTCTTCGGCGCTATCTTTTACATCGTCGTGAAAAGAAGGAGTTACTGGAGTAGTTTCAGCTTCTTGAATTTTACGAAATGCTTCTTCTACTGCAGGACCATTGTTTTGTTTTGCAAGTTCTAACGTAGCGTTTTTAAGCAGTAGTAAATTGTCTTGGCGAACTAAACGTGCACGCTCAGCAGCAACATATGCTGGCCCCATAGTTGCTGTTTGCTGTGCTACTTGTTCTACTGTGTTGCTATCAGCACCTAATAGAACAGCCAAAGTATTGTTAACTGCAGGTACTGCAGCATAATCACGTTCTTCAGGTGTATCGTAGATGTTTAGTTCTTCCATATGATCTCTTAGTATTTACCTGAAATGGGCACTAGTGGTGTTTGTTTTAGTAGTGTTTCGTAACCATCCATACCACTAAAAATAGTCCCACCAATTTTACCGATAGAACCATAAATAGCAGCATTACTAGTAGCTTGTGCACCTGCAAGAGCAGCAGACCCAATGGCTGTGTTTTGTTCAGCAATTTGCTGCATGTAGTTTAGGTTGCCTGCTAGTTGCGTACCTACGCTAGCTACACCACCAGCCAAACCACTGCTACCCATGCCCCCTGTCTGTGCACCTACGTTTAGCATTGATGCTTGTGCTAGGCGTGCCTCACGAATTTGCTGGCGAACAGAACGAATGTTTTGAATCTCAGCCTTACGAGATTCAGCAGCATATTGTCGTTCAGCAGCTTTACCTGCTTTACGTTGTTGTTGTGCACTAGCCACTGTACCTACAGCAGCAGTGCCAGCAGCAATATACGCAATTGTAGCAGCTTCTAATCCCATTTTATTTCTCCGTAGAACAAGCCATTAGAAGAACACCTTCGTGCTCTTTAATAGGCATAAAGCCAAACATTGTTTCAAACTTAACTAGTTTCTTATCGTCAGATGGAATAAGAACAAATACTTCTGTGTAGCCCCGTTCCCGTAATTCTTCCATAGCTACATACCAAGTATTTATACACTTTAAATATACACGCTTATTCCACACATGTACTTTAGCGTGAGCAAACACTTTGTTTTCGTAATATTGAAAAGTTAGACTTCCGTCTTCATCTTCCCAAAACACGTCATACATTTGACGATCCCACAAAGGTACCTGTCCAACCTACAATCTTCATATCTTTACCGGGCTGAGAACTATACTTAAACTGCACAGCTTTACCACGCCCCCGTAACTTATTCTTGCTAATTACTAGTGGGTATCCGTCATCAAATGGTGTTGATGGTGCAGCAAAAAATGGACGTGGTTGACGATAAACTTGCACTTCATCTGCCCACTTACCTGCGTTAGCATTGTCTGTAAAGTCCCAACGGCTTTGCATTAGACAACCACTTTCGTTATAAGGCACACCGTTAGCATCAAACGTTAGTTCTGTACGCTTCATAAACACAGTTAAATACATGCCAGTTTTGGTACGTGCAGGACCATTACCACCCATGTTGTAGCCAGTAATAAAGTAGGCGTCCATTTCAGAACCACCAAGACTATACCTAAACCAATCTTTAAATTTAGTGGCACTATCTCGCTCGTTTAAAAAGTCAGCAAACGTTAGCGAATAATTATTAGAAGATACAGGATGTAATGCAACAATTTTAAACGTTTTACGAGTACCATTAAGTACAGCAATATTAGCAACTACATCATTAGTGCTTTGATTTACGTCATCATTACCTACATATACATCGTAAACTAAACTAGTTTCATTAGTTTCTTTAGTAGACTCAATTGATACAGGAATAACACCTACAGTAGTATCAATGCTAAACCAATACCAAGCATTTAATCGTAAATCTAATGCTAGTACACTGTTTTTATTAAAACGTCCAAAACTAGTATTTTCTGTAGGAGTTGAAGAGTACAGCCAGTAAATAAGTTTGTCAGTAGCGTTATAACTGCCTTCTACGTATAATTTACTAAGTACAGGAATATTTTGATAGAACGACTTTATGTTCTGGTCGCTAATGTTACGGCTAGAAAACTCTGCACCAGAGTTGCCAGGAGCTACTGCATAAATACCGCTGTTAGACCAATAAAGCAATGTATCCTCAACTACTACCACGCTTTTAGTAGATACACAGCCAACAGAAGATACCCGCTCAACTGAATAGCTAGCAGCAGTAAAGCCACGATCAATCCCACTGATGAACCAAACCCCGTTCGTGGCAATGACCATGATACCTCGTCCAAGCGGCTCAAGAGCAAGGATCTCACCGCTATCAGGAATTTCAATAGTACCGCCATCATCATCTTCCAAATCACTAACAACTTCTGAGGTAGGATCGTTAGACTGGTAACAATCGCCTATCTTATTAATATCGTCTAGCACTTGACTAAAGTAAACTGTACCTAGTTGCTCTGTAGTGGGCATACCTGCATACCATGTGCGCCCTGCAAAGAATGCACACACGCGAGGGCGGTAGATAATGGTTGTTACAATGCCACTGCGATCTTGACTAAACGCGTTAATAATAAACCTGCCTTTAGGTGCAGGTGACGTACCAAAATCTTGTTTGTTTAATACACTAGCTGAAAAGTCATCGTTTGTGTCTTTACCAAAAATCCAGCTTTTGCTATTAGCAGGTAACGTCCCTACAGCAGACTCATACGTATTAATTTGTGTATCAGTCCAGCCTTGGTTGTATAGGTTGTATTTAGCTTGTGTTAGTAAACCAGCAGATGTCCATTCTGCTGATGTCTTCTCTACGTTTACAGCATACGGGCTTTGAAAGCCTACAAAGTCACGAATCTTAATTGTAATTGTAGAAACACTAATTGTGTCTGTAGTACTGTTGTATGTAATTACAAGAGGCTCAGTGCTTTTACTAGTAACAATGAGTTTACCGTAGGTAGATGCAAAACTACAGATAGACGTTCCTGCAGTGTCGGGGTTACCCGGTGCAGTGTAAGACGCAAGATTTACAGTAAATGCCTTCTTAGTATTACTTACGGTACCAGATGCAGCACTATAGAAATGCAATGTGGTACCCGCTTGTACCACCATAAAGTCTAGGTTAGAGTTACCACCAACACTAGTCCATACACCACTAGTAAATGCCCAAGTATTTTTTTGTTCTGCTGTAATGCCTAAAGCAGCAAGGGCATAGTTAGTCTCATAGTCAAGACCGTTCCTACGCTCAATGCTGCCATCAATAGTTGGCACTACGTTTACGCCCTCTTTCCAAGAATTTTCAGGCGTAACAAAAAAGCCGCCTTCAGTGTTGAGGCCACCTACGAAAGTAAACGCATCCTTAACTGCGGCTTGTACTGCCATGTTACATTACACCTTTCCACTTGTGCTTATTAACGTCAGGCTTTTCTTCAGCAATACCTAGCTGACGTTTAGCTCTGTCGCCTGCTTCTGCAAGTTTTACCAAGCGTTGTTGACGCTGCATAGCGTCTTCTTTTAGCATTGGTTTTTGTTTAGGCTGCGTTTTCAACTTCAATACCTTTTTGTTTAGCAATGGTAAGGATACGCTCCTTACGAGTAAACAAACCTTTAAGGTCATCAGGCACTTGACCACGCATAGAATAGCGGGCTTGATATAGACCTACAGGGGTCATTTCAATAACTAGTTTATTAACAATGCCAGATTCTTCACGCACTTCTTTGCGCTCTTTAGCTGCTTGTTTCTTCTCAGCAGCTTTCTCCATTACTCTATCGTATGCAGATTTATTTACGTCCATAACTCACCTTAGTGTTGTACTTAGCTTCACCGTTTTCATTGCGCCAACTTTCGTTACGCATTGCCATACGGCCCCTAGTTGCCTTACGTTCTTCCCTTGCGTTACTTTGTTGTTTGAGGTTTACGAAGGCTTGGCTTTTAGCTTCTGCTAACAGCGTTGGAAAAAACTTCTCAGGAATGTTGGGTGTGAATGTGTCTAGATGCGTCCAAGTAGCTTCACGTGTGCCATAGACAGCCGATTTTGATGCTTGTAGTGTGCTGTCAATAGACTGATTGTAACCATCAAAAATAATGTAAGTGTCATCATAGCTTGTCCAATACTGAGGGTCTTGGTTGATAACGTAGCCTGCGCTATTAATAACACCTGTCTGTGCTACGCGCTGTGAAATGATGGTGTGAAATGTTTCTGGGTCTGCGTAGGTAACTTCCTTTTTGTTGTATTTAATCCACTTAATTTTATTCCATGTATCAGGAATCTTCATTTTAGTTGGATTGTTTAAATCGCCTAAGCCATCTAAATTACCTAACACATATAAGAAAGGCCAGTCACGCTGGCTAAGAAGTTCAAAGTATGCTTCTTTAATGAGTTCAGCGACTTGAATAGATTCTACTGTTTCGTCAATAGAATCCACCGGGTCGCTGTCAAGTGCAGAAAGAATGTTCTGCGTCATTTGTAGGAGTGTTTGCTTAGCCATAATTAAGTGGGATCAACTAGAAGAATGCTGAAGCCAGCTTCTTTAGGCGTAATGTTTGTACTTGAAGAAGTACCATCACCGCCAACGTGGATAGAAACAATGTCATTGGCAGCTAGCGTAGTGTACCCAACTGCACTAACGTTTAAAGTATCTACGTTATTAGTAGTTTTCTTTACGTATACTTTACGAGCAGCAGGGGTGCCGTTTACGGCGTAATGAAAGTTGTAAGCTGCACCACTTGAAATGGCTGCAGTCTCAAATACAATCCAAAAATCTAACTGGTAAACACCAGCTTGTAGTACAGTAATTTGACCGTTGGCAGCATCCATAGTCACTGCCTGATTACCGTTAGCAGTCCAAGCACCTGTTGGATTTAGTTTTGCTTTAGCACTGGAAGCTGCAAGAGTTTGTGCTGTAGAGCTAGCCGTAATGTACATGTCACCGTAAGCATGTCCCGCAGGATATTGCCAAACACCACTACCTGAGCCGTTGGCAATGTATACTTTTCCAGAAGCAGCAGTGGAAACTCCTTTTGGTTCATGAAGATTCGGATCAGTGAGTGCACTATGTTGTACGGTTGCCATCTATTACTCCAAAAGGAAACGGAGAAGCCCCAGTAGGAGCCTCCCCGTTATGCTACATTAAAGGTAGCGAACTACGATGGTAGCGGTACCGGCAGTGAAAGTGCCAGTGAAAGCTACGTCTAGGGTGTCGGCAGCGGCGTAAACCTTGCCTAGACCACGGTTGGTAGCAGCATCACCGATAGCGTAAGCACCAGCAGCGCGAACAGTGGCACCAGCAGTTAGGTTAGCAACAGCGCCTTGAGTAGCTGAAATCCAGCCATCAGGATCAGTGCCGTCACCTAGTTGCACGTCAGTACCACCGGCCCAAGCGGTACCAACCTTCATTACCACGTCTAGCACAACAGCGCCAGCGGGGATATCGATGGTAGCACCAGAGCTTTGATAGGTGATGGCTAGATGGGCTTCTTTAACAGCACCATCGTGATCATACACACCAGCAACGTTACGCTCGGGGATGTTAGCGCCAAAGCCTACAACTAGGCCGTCAGCGTTAGTCCATGAAGAAGCACGGGTCATTTTCTATTTCCTTTCAATTAGATGGTGTTCTTGGTGATAACAGACACCAGACACTCAGGACGATATAGCTTTAGACCGAAGCGGGCGTTCATCACGTACTCATCACGACGTAGGTCTTTGTTGCGCTCGTACTCTACGCGGGGTAGCTGACGATAGGCACCAACGAAGGGGGTTAGGTCGCCACCAACAGACATGAATAGGTTCACGGTGGGGGTAGCAGGAACGGTAACACCGCCTAGGCTAGAACCAGCAGCTTCGGAAGCAGCAGGTAGGAAGTTGGAAACATAAACGTCGAAACCGAAGATGTTGCGGATGAAACGCATGCCGGTTACTTCGTTAACAAAGCCACCCTGAACAATACCCTCGAAAGCTGGGTTGTTGGTGAAAGCTTGTGCGCCAACTAGGGTGTTGAATACATATTCCTGTGAAGGATCAATGATTGCAACACGGGTACCACCAGCTTGAGCCTTGTCTAGGGCATACTTAGCCTTAGCAAAGTCAGATAGTGCTAGGACGGTAGAAGAGCTACCAGAAGCAACGAAACGATGGTCAGCACCGTTGATGGAGTTAGCGTTACCAGAAGTTTGCTGGTTGGCTAGAGAGAAAACAGAAGATTCTAGGTTTTCATCTAGAGCACGACGCATCTTGGTAGGGAACATGCCGATTAGCTGTTGAGCGTAGTAGCTGTCCTGCTTAGCCTTATCGGTAATGTAGGTAGCTGATTCGACATAACGGTCGATGGTGAAGTTGAATTCACCAGTGTCCATTGAGTCGTACACAACAGGGGTTAGTTCGGCAGTCTCGCGCATTGGTAGTTCACCAACGGAAGGGATGGTAAACTGGTTGCCATCGGGGAAGCCGTTGAGCATACGCACGTAGCGAGTGCCCATGAGTTGTTCTTGAAGAACATCTTTTAGTTCAGCAGACCATAGTTCAGCACGAACTAGGTTTGCATCAACTTTTGCAAAATCTACACCAGCCATTTAATTCTCCTTATTGCCCAAAATATAGGGCGGGGTTTTGAGAAACAGTTTGTTGTAGCTTATATTGGAAATCTTGTGACCAGTAGGTTTTAGGATCTTCTTTACGAACCTTTGTTGCCCACTCTTTAGTGCCAACAATTTTACTACGATCACCACCACTAGAAGCTACAGAAGTAGTATTCATTGAGCCTGTATCCATGTTATTAGCAGGTGCAGTAGGTGCGCCTCCAAACAGGTTTACAAATTCAATTGGATCAGTTGCAGCTAGTTCCATTAGAATCTTTGCTTTTTCAGGGTTTGCAGCACGTTGTTTAAACATTTCTGCAGCCTTTTCACCAAACTTCTCTTTCATAAGAGCATCGGCTTTTAGCAGGTTATCCGTCTTAGACTTAGCAGCCTCACGACCCTCTAACGTCTTCTCTACAAGCTGTTGCACAACGTCAGGTGTAATACCTGCGACAGGAGGGTTGTCGTCCTCTGGTGCGACATTTTGTTTTGACATACGTTCCAAAACCTCATCAATAGTCTTGGCAGAAGCAGCCTGCTCACGTAGTTTGCGATTCTCTTCTTTGAGAGTCTCAATAAACTGATCAGCGTTGGTATATGCTTTTGCTAGCTCTTCGGGGGTTTTGTATTTTTGACCTTCACCGACAAGTGCGGTAAATAGTCCTGCATCAGTTGTCGCTGGTGCGGTGTTGGTGCCTTGGTTGTCGCCATTATCACCAAAAATTGTTGCATTGGTCATGCGTTCTATCTCCTAAAAATTGACAGCCTTAGAGTAGGCTTTTTTAAAAACGTCACTTTTTTGCTGTGTCGGGCAGTAGTGACATGACAAACTCGTAGGCTTTAATCTGTCCTAAATTGTACGCAAGTTTAGCATAATGGTTAGGACAGTCAAAATCATCCTTTTTAATACTAGTAATTTCTTCTTTTAATGTATTTAAAGTATTATATAATGCTTCTAATACATAACTACTGTTATTCCAAGCTTTAGTAAACTCTTCATTAGTACTATCTTTAGGTTTATTATTTAGTAGTAATTTATTCATATATTATATTAGTAATAATATACTAGTTTACATCATTTGTTGTTCCATGTCAATACCCTCTGGAGACATTTCCTCCATGGGCATCTCTCCTTCAGGATTGACAGTGGCTTCAGTCTGGATGTCTTCAGACACTTGGTTCATTAAACGCTGGGTTTCAGCTTGTTCAAAGATCATTGCATTATCCTGCACAATCTTGTAGTTCTGCCAGCCTAGGTTCTCTTCAAGTGCCTTAGCAATTGCCTTACCGCTAATGTGCGCTGCTACGGTAGGAATGGCTTGTACAGCAACCATAGTCTGGTTTAATTCCTGAATAAACCGTGCTTGCTCCCCAAAGTGACGTGCACCAATAGGATAGATCTTGCCAGCAGCCATCAGATCGTCTTTGGTGACTTCAACGAAGGATTCGGTGCCATAGTCCTCATCTACAGTGCGAATGCGCTCTACGCCTTCAAAATTGCGGATAGATTCGGCTAGCATACCATTAAGTAGGGGTTCTAGAATGTTACGCTCAAACCAGCTTACTTTGCTTTGGAAAATACGACCAGCAGCATTCTCAAGGCTTTGTACTTCGTACTTGGTCTTTTCACCGGGAGTACGGATGCCCATAGCTTGCTTAGGTGCACCAGCTAGTTCTTCCATCCGGTTCATAAGTTCATTAATTTGCAGATCTGCTTGTAAAGCAGTGGCATCTGGGCGTAAAAACTCTAAACCACCCTCATCTCCCACAAACACGGTTGCACCGGGTTCGTACTCAAACTCCTCAACAGTAGAGCCTTTAACCACCATCACTGGATAGGCAATCAGGTCAAACACGTCTGCCTTCAGGTTTTCTAGGTGGTCAATGCGATATTGCATACCTACTAGCTGATCAAGAGGACCTTGTGCCCATAGGTTGTCTGTACGTAGACGCCAGCCACAATGGAACATAGGTTTGCTGCCTGTCCACATTGGGTTGGGTTGTTTACGCAGAATCCATTTCCGGTCAATGACGGTGACTAGTTGATTACGTAGCAGTTGCTTTGTATCGGGATCATAGATGTCGCCCCAGAACTCTAGTAGTTCCACCATATCGCTATCTAGGTACTCATCAGCACTACCAAAGCCGTCGATAGCCATGTTAAGTTCTTTCTTGAACTCAGGATCATCGCGGTAGTTTTGACGGAATGCCATTGCTTTGTTAAGCACTGCCTTGTTGTAGTTTAGTGCAGGTTTGGTTTCTACGTCAGTCATCAGATCACCAATGCTCTTAAGCATACGGCGAACCACAGGCGTCTTGTCAAAAGTCTCTGCCAGCGGGTTAAACACAAGGTCAGTGGGGTTGATACGGTAGGCTTTGGGGCCAACATATCGGCTTACTACATTACCAGTATTGTCACTAATTACGTCGCGTACATAGTCATAGGTAACAACTACGTTACCAAAGTCAATGTAGTCATACACCAATTGTGACACAAGAAGCTGGAAATTAGATGCTTTTAGCTTCTGTTTTAGGTAGTTGGTAATTGCATACCGCTTTTTAGTAAGTTCTGGGCTTTTGTCTGTAGCTTCCCAGAAAAACCAATTCTCAGATGGGAACAGTGCTGCCATGTAGTTTGCATGCAGGTTGTCCCGAATCTGAGTAAGTTTAGGCGTAACAGTGGAGTTTTTCCATGGTAGTTTGCTGTTACTAGTTTTACGTGTGTCTGTAGCAAATAGATAGTTACGCAGTTCTTGCTGGTCACTTTTCCATACGTTACGAGCATTATCCCAGCGTACCCACATGTCTGCAATTTTATTGGCTAGACTATCGTCTTCAAAAGACACTTGAATGTTTTCGTTCATATTTCCCTCTTAGTAGGCTACGCCACCAAATTTAGAATTAAAAGCAACTACGTTTGTTTTCTTACCCCATGTACGGCTAGATAATGGGGACTTACAAATCTCAACACATGAAGCCACAGCATCTTTTACGTCGTCATGCTCTGGGTTGTTCATAATTAGTTCTTCTTCTAGAATCTGGCAGTTACCACCTTTATAGTGCCAAATCTGGTTATTGTTGTAACGTGGTTCTAGAATGGCTGCAATGCGCTCTGTCTTGCTCATATTACGTGGAGGATTATATTCTTCCACTGTAAATACAATGTTTTGACTGCGCATATAGTCTTTAAACTGTGTAACGATTAACCGCTGTGCTGCAACTACTTCACAACGTAGTTTCTTAAATCGCCACTTTCTAAACACTGTTTCTGCTCGGTCATACATAACAGAAATTTTATTTGTTTTAAAGCGGTCAATATCTAGTATGTAGTAATTATTATCTTCGTCTACGCCTACTACGGCAATAACGGTATAATCGGAACTATGGTTGACTGTGTACGCAAAATCCATTGCTGCATACACATGCAAAAGTTTATCACCAAAATACCAAGCACCGCTAAAGTTTTCAATTTTATCTCGCTCATAATAGTTAAACCTGCTACGGTCAATAAGCTGTGTTTCTACAGCATTAGGGTTATTGTAATATTGAGCGTAAAATTGAGTAATGTCTAGATATTTAGCTTTTTTACGGGCTAGTTCTTTTGCGTCAAATCCAAATGTTTTACCATCTGTACGACGCTGTTTAGGCCAAAGGAACTCGCCATTAGTTTCTACGGTACGCTCAAACACCTCATAGACTTCCAACTCTACTTCGTCATCCGTAACGTCGTCAAAGTAAGTCTCAGTCATTTCCATCATATCTTTGTACAAATCGCCGGGATGGTAGCGTGTACCTACTGCCCATTCTTTTGCACCGGTAGATTCAATGGAAGAAAGCTGTGAGTAAAATGCTCGCACCTGCTCACGCCCTAGTTGCGTGTAAGCGTTGTCAGGCACCACTACGTCGTCTAGTACAGCAACAGAGCAATGTAGGCCCGTTACGTTAGCCGTAATACCTGCAGCCTTTACAGTGGCATCACGAATGCCCTCTGCTTTGCGTTTAGGGTGATCCACACTAATCTCATCCACAGCCCAACGTTCACGTTTACCTTCTAGTTCGTTGACCATCTCAGGCCAATAGAAACGGTAGATGTCAGACAGTAGAATGTCTTTAACTGCTTTTAGCTGTTTTTCAGCTAAGTTGGCAGTTGCAGACACATACAGTACGGTAGCTTCTGGATGTTTAGTAATGTGGTGTGCCACACGGTAGGCAATCATTGCCGACTTCTGGTGGTCACGTGGTAGCAATACAAGTTGGTTATCTTTGGCATCTTCTCGTTGCCACCATGCACACAATTCTTCGTGCACTGCACCAAGCACACGGTGTGGAGCAACAAGTTTAATGAAAGTAAGCAGGTCAGCTTCTGCCGCCTGCTTTACCATTTCTTTTTCAGTCATTACCACTTAACTTTGTCTGCCCAATAAGCGGCACTCATTTTGCCTTTAGAAATGTTGCTAGCATGCCGAGCTTTAAAAGATTCACGACGCTTGCGATAACTCTCAGACTCGCCTTCTTTTTTAGGGCTACCAGACACACCTTGTTGACCAAAACGAATGGTTTTAATTTGATCGCCCTGTTTAGCAACGACTACATGAGATTTAGTGGGGTGGCTAGGAGTGCGCTTAGGTTTATTAAAGCCAGCTACGCCAGCACGTTCTAGTCGTGGGTCTTTAGCCATTACTTACCCTTCATCATACACTTACCTGCTTTTTTACATTTAGCAGGAGTAGGACAGCCAGCACAAGGTTTGAATTGTTTGATTGGGATAGATTTTTTGGTTGCCATGATGTTCCTTATCGGTATTTAGCTGTTTTTGCAGCAATCTTTTTGGGTTGAGAAACAAATTGTTTGCCTTTAGCGTTACCTTTAGCTTTAGCTTTATTAGTAGCAGCTTTCTCAGCAGGAGACAGTGCACTCCAAGCAGCATCAGGTAAATAACGCTTTTTGCCTTTAGATGGCTTACCATCTGATGTGCGCCACTTTTGTGCGGTCCATTCTTTTAGTGACTGCTGTGGGTTTTTCATGACTTGTAACCACCGCCTTTGGCTTTATATTCACGTGCAAGAAGTTGGGCTTTACGAGCAGACCACTCACCGGGATCACCCCCCTTGCTACCAGCTTTAATTTTCTCAAACAAAGCTTTACGCATAGTTGGCTTAGTATAGACACCAGCTTCGTTTACGCGGGATTTAGTAGCCTTCTTTTTCATTTCATTTTTCCCGTTTTAGTACGTGCAAAACTTTTGTTAGCTGATGCAGAACGGACGCGTAGATTTTTTTTAGCGTTGCTTCCACCTTTGCTAAGTGGTGTTTTATGGTCAACATCATTACCGTCTCCTTTAGAAACACGACCTTCACGCTCTAACATGCGACGAGCACCATTACGTTTAGCACGGTCTTTTTTAACGTCGTCTTTGCCATCATACTTTTCGTACTGCTTCTTGTAATCACGTTTACCATTTGTCATGTATGGCATTACTTCTTTCCCCCTACAACAATGCCTAAACGAGCCATATCGCCTGCAATTCGACCTAATGAAGGGGTAGGTACCTCTTCTTCTTTTTTAGGCCGTCCTGGACCCTTTTTGACGGCTTCTGCAGCATACCCTTTGTCAGCAAGCCATTTAGCAGCAGCAGTGCCTCCTGGCTGTTTAGCGTGCAGTTTCATTTGTCCAATGGCTTCCGAACGTAGTTTAACTTCTAGTTCAGTTTGCCATTTGTCTACGTGGGGTTTGACTAGTGGATGGTTACGAACCTCTAACCAGTGGTCCCAATCACCTAGCAGTGCTTGTGCAGGAGCATACTCAGAAGGATCACGGCACTCTAGAAATACTTCTTTCCACTGCTGCAGTGTGTACACAGGCTTAAACTTAACGTCGGGTCGCGCAAACTCTTTGAAGAGTTGTAAAATTACGCGCTTTCCGCTTCCGTCGAGGAACTTGGTTCGGTCAACCATTCGATTCTCCTAATCATACCGCGAGGTATTTGGTTTCGACGAGCTACAGTGCCGTCTTCAATTACGCCATTAGTAACAACAATTCCTTCTGGCCCATCGTAAAGTAGAAAACCTACTTGCTTACAATAAACAGGTGCATACTGAAAGTCTTCCTCATGCTCTGCCCATGCTGTTACATCTAGCTCTGTAGCGTCTTCCCACACTACATACACTAACTTCATTTTTTATTGGCTTTGTGTTTAGCCATACGCTCACCACGCTTAGGTAGTGACTTGCCTGCCTTACTTAGTGCAATAGCAATTGCTTGTTTTTGAGGCTTGCCTTTTTTCATTTCAGCACGAATGTTTTTGCTAATAGTTTTTTGAGATTTACCTTCAGACATTGGCATGTTAAATTCCTTTGTGATAAACAGTTTTACCGTTTTCTTTAATGGCACGTAATACGTTACACTTTAAATCATTTTCGTCGTACGAAACATGTACCCAACCACTGTCAGGTACGTCTTCTGTGTAAAACTCTAAAATAAGTTGGGTAAACTTAAAGTTGTCTCGGATGTATTCGGCTAATACTTTATTGTCAATGCCGTTAATTTCAATGTCTGCTGCCATACCCAGACAGTGGTCGCTAACAGGGCTACCTCCCACAGCAGTATTCACTGCAGGACTTCTGTACCCACTTGTAATAGTTACTGGCCCAAACTTATCACGCAATGGCTGTAGCACATTAGCAACAAGAATTTGTAAATTATTTTTTACTTTTTCAGAAGGCGTATTGTCAATGTTGCGACGAATTGCAACTTCTGATTTGCATAGTTCTGCTAGAGTAAAGTTTCTAGATAGTTGTGTCATTTAGAACCTGGTTTAGATAGTAGTTCTGTTTTAGCTTGTGAACCAGCAGAAGAACCAAAATAATAGGCGATGATGCCTGTCCATGCAGTACCTAGGGAGCCTAGCATCATAGTGAGTGCTGTATTGTCTGCAACAGACATTTTGCCAAACATCATGCCACCAAGAATAGCAAAAAACCCTACAGTAACTGCGCCAGCTAATGCTGGAGGAACTAGTGACCGAGTAGTCGCCTGCATTTCACGGGCAGACTTTCTATCGTCAACAGCTAGTGCTTCAAAGTTTAAGCCTAACTCATTCTCTTGTTTTTTAAGTTCTAGTTCTGCGTGCTTAAGAGATGCAATTTGATCAGGAGTAAGTTTGTTATTACTAATAACCTCTTGTACCTTATCCTCATCTACACCAATAGCTTTAGAGATGGCAGATACAGCAATGCCTGCAAGAGGCCCACCTAATGCAGAAGCAACTGTAGGAGCAATTTGTTTTAACCAATCCATGCGTTACCTCGTGAATTAATTACAGAGACTACCATTACTAGTATAGACGCAAACGCAACACCCACTGCAAGCATAGTAGCAATACCAATTGCCCAATCTACACGCTGCTTTGCTACCTTTTTACGTTTACGTTCTAGTTCACGGGCCTCTCGTTCTTTAGCTTGACGTATCTTACTGCGCTCAAGAAGAAGCTGTTCCCAAAGACCAGATTGTCCGTAGCCATAAATTAACAGGTGCTTCAATTCTTCTTCAGACTGGCGCAACTGTTCCGCGTGCATTACAATTTCAAGAGCCTTACTAGTATCAGACTGGCCCTTTTTACCTAGATCATTTGCTGCTTTTTGTACAACATCTTTAGCATCAAAAAACTTACCAAACTCTGAGATAATAGACGAGATGTCTTTACCTAGAGCTTGTGCTTTTTTAATAGTAGCTACAGCAGTTTGAGCAGCAGCAAAAGCTGCAGCAGCGGCGCTTATTGGGTCCATTAGGGTTTGTAGTTAGACCAAAACGCCGTAACTGCTGCTACTAAACCAGCAATCCACAAGATAGGTTTAGCTACTTTAGCTAAAAACTCTAGAACAGCAAAAGCCCCTCGCGCAGCATTAAACGCATCAACAACGTCTTTAGTGTTTTGATTAATACAATCTACTTTGCTTTCAACAGCAACAAGACGTTCGTATATTTCTGCGTGAGTTACTTCTTCAGCCATAGTTAATCAGCAAGTAAAGATTTAGCAATAGTTGCAGGATCTACACCGGCTGGAACCATGGCAGGATCTAAAATATCGCCCACACCATCACCAGAACGAAGCGCATGAATACAATAGGCTACAGTACCATCGGTCAAAGCCTCCAGTTCATGCACTTTATCTGCTTTAATGTAAATCATGTATGGTGCTGTAAACTCACTAACTTGGCCTTCAACAGTTACTTTAAGCTTGCCCTTAGCAAGTAATGTTAGGTGGTCAAATTGATGTGTGTGCCCAACTTCAATGTCGCCGGTTTTCTCAAAATACATCATGCGAGAAAACAAGTTTGCTACACAACCAATCATTACACCGGGTGCACTCATACAATTTCTCCAGGTACAGCTACACGAATTTGAGTTGCAGGAGGTGTGTAGTCATGTACTTTATCTAAACCAGCTTCTTTTACAAGAAGATCTTTTAATTCTTGCATTCTAAGTTTTGCTGTTGATTTTGATGTAAATTCTTCATAAATACCTTGGTAGTGATTAAATACACGATAACTACCTTCTTCACTATCGTCTTCTTTAACATCTCTCCACAACGTATTAGTACCTTCTACAAATACTACTGACATACAAAAACGAACAGCCTCACGTTCTAAATAAGCAACACGCGCAGTTTGAAGTAAATTTTCAGCGTCAGTTAAATTTTCAAAATGTTGTGGACCATTTATTTGGTCAAAAACAGTGTATTTCACGATATTGCTCCATAAACTCTAGTTGTATTTCCACTTACCCAAGTAACAGTTCGTCCATTTAATGCAACAGCTTTTCCCCCTGCAGCACCTTGATAACTTGGGTTTCCAGTATTACCGCCAGATGCTCCCCATCCACCACCGCCGCCTGCGCCTGCACCACCGTAACCGCCAGCACCACCACCACCAGGACCTCCACCTGCAGAATTAGCAGAGCCACCAGCACCGCCTGTAGCTACAGAAGCACCACTTGCACCTCCACCACCAGCACCGCCGCCTCTACCAAACCAACCTGAAAAATGTCCGCTACTTCCACCAGCGCCACCTACTCCAGGAAAAATACGCCCACCACCGCCACCACCACAATTATAATACGTTCCATATGGACCTGAAGTAGTATACAAACTACCATTACCACCTGAAGAACCTAGACCGCCGCCGCCTCCAGAACCGGGACCTGTAGCAGGACCGCCTCCTGCACCGCCACCGCCTTGCGCATAACCACCTGCGCCTCCACCGCCACCTCCACCAATGTATGCAGACGCGTTAGTGTTATTAATGGTAGTATTAAAACCCAAACTAATTGCAGGGCCGCCTACACCTGGGTTAGATGGTGAACCAGCACCTGTACCACCCATACCCATAATGTAACCGTTATTCACTAATGTAACGGTATCTCCTGAAGCGCCGCCAGAAAGTGTTAATGCAGGAGTGCTAATTGACGTTGCATATACATACACACCTGAATTTACAGTAATAGTAATATCTGATGTTCCAGCAGAATATCCTGGAAGAGAAGCTACGTTAATAGACGCATGAGCAGTATTAGAACTAATTGTGTATGAAATTGCAGCACGGTTAGACTTGCCATAACCGTTACTCATAGAAATAGCACCACTAGGTACACCAAACAGAGTGCGCACGTTTGCTGCGCCCATGTTAATAGAGGCTGTGGAGCTAAGACCTAGTTCTACGTTAACTTGAGAGAGCGAAATTGCTCCTGAAGCTGGTAGCGTCATAGTTACATTGTCCCGTAAGCAGTTACGTTGCCGACAACCGTCAGGTTACCAGAACCGTCTAGTTTAGCTTTAGCAACACCACTCACTTCAAAAAATAATACACCACCCGATTCGTACACTTTCCAAGTGGAACCAATAGGTACTTTAGCAGAAGCATCACGCTTTACATACTGGTTGTTGCCAGTGCCTGCACCGTAGGTAGCTAAATCTGTTAGATCGCTATCTAGTGCCTGTGCGCCAATGTCACCCGGCGTAGTGTTTGCTTTGACGTAAGTAAGAAGCTGTGCGCCAGTAACTTTTTTACTAGTTAAACTGTCGTTTACCTCAAACTCTTGTGTGCCAGAGGCTGCTGCTGCAGCCGTAAGGTCCGAAATTTTAATGTTAGCCATTAGTAAATCCTTTTCCAGTTACCTGAAATCTTTTTGTACACTGCTTGTAGAGCGTCCCAATTGCCGTTATATTTTGCATCAACATCAACTGTTTTCCAAACACCGCCAGTTTTATAATAGGCAGTGCTGCTGAAAGGAATGTATGTGTCGTTAGCTACCATGCTACCAATCATTTCGTTGGTAGGAATGGCATTCGTAATGCGGTTATCACCACTTTCGGTGACGCGATAGTCTTCACTTTCCAGAATACGTAAAAACTGCTCGTTGCCGCTAACTACAGACACATACTTGACAACACGACCTGTAGGACTAAACGTCCCTTGTGCGCTGCCAGCAAACTCTCCCTTAGCAATTAGTTTTTCATCTGCAGCCAGTGTTCCAGATGCAGTGAGGCTGGTTTCCCCTCCAGTTTTTCTGGCACCAGCAGCAGTCATTGTACTGCTGTTTGCTACAAGTGTAGCACCGTAACTAATAACGTTACCAGAAACAACTAGGGACGAGTCGCCTACAAAAGCTACTGCAGCACCTACCTTTGCTGTTGCAACAAAGTCGTAGCTGCTACTAGCAGAGAAGCTTACTTCTCCGGTTTGAAAGCCTTCAGTAACTCGCGTATCACCATTTTCTAAGAGGCGACTATCGCCGCCCTCGGTAATACGGTAGCCAGCAACTGCCATTATGCAATGGTTAGGTCAATGTTACCAATTGCAAACTCTAGGGTGTCGCCATCACCAATGGTTTTGGAGGCAGTGATGCCTCCGTGCCACAGGAGGTTGCCGCCCGAAGAGTTGTCAAAAATACCTACATGGCTAACCGTACCCCAGCTACCACCAGACGCCGTGAATGACAGGGCACCCGTGTTAGAGGTCGTACCACCGGGGGTTGACGCGGCAGCAAAAGTTACCGCCTGACGGCTGTAGCCGTTGCCAGACACCTCAGTGCCGCCACCGCTGTCAGAAGGGGCAGCAGTGAATAGGCCAACGTACCAAGCTGTGGGCCGGGTAGCTGAACCAGTGGTCATTAGCCAGTCAAGAAGGAGTTTCTCGGAATAATCAGAAAGAGCAGACATAGTGTTCCTTTAAGAGCTTACTTTAAACCAAATGTCACCATTATTACCTCCAGTTGGGGAGGAGGTAGAGACGGTGACTTTTTGTGTAACAGACAGATAGTTGTTGTAAATGGTGGTCATTGCAGCAGAATAGGTGTTATAGTCCGTTTGTAACTGTGCAATGTAATCTACCCCGTTGGTACCTTTAAGAGATAATACGTTAATTACAGCATAGCCGTTCATGTCAAGAGGAGTGAGCATGAAGTTAGGGCCGGTGCCGTCGCGGGACAGGGTGTTGTCGAACGCGGTTTCCACCGTATCGAAGTTATCGTTTAGCGCATCAATGGAACCGTAACGGCTACCAATTGGATTTAATGTAATTTTAGGCATGGTTTCCTGTAAATGGAAATAATTGGGTGCTTAGAGTGTGTTTTGTTGCAAACGTCACTTTTGTACATACATGTTTAAATAGTTTATAGAAGCCTCTAGGAGGCGTTTTTACCCCTTGTGGCTACCATCCCCTTACCTACCCCCTAAAAACGGCTAGAAACCCCCTTAAAATTAATTTTAGATTGTGTGGTGGGTGGGTGGGATTATTCAAATTATCTTAAATTATCTTAAAAAAGATAACAGAGTCTAGACAACATAATTTTTATGAGATAGTTTTGAGGTGTTGTGCAATATAAAACCAACCCCCCAACCCCCCTTACCCGGGTCAGCCAAAATAATTACTGTCGTAAATTGTGAGAACTTTAGTATTATATACTATATTACTATATATACTACTAATATACTATATATAATACTATATACTTATATATATACTACTAAGTTAATATATAGATAATATATAACTCCCTATCTATTTATATTACCCCCAGCTATATATTATATTATCTATTTATATAATTATATGTTTATTTATATATAGTTATAGTAAGTATTCAGTAAGTTAGTGAGTACTTGCTAACATTACTAATAACATTCTGTAGATATATTCTATATGTTGTCCGGACTAGGGGCCGCACTACCAGGGAAGAGGGTTGTTTCTAGCCCGTATTCCCCTACGTTTGACTTGGGTTTTGGATGCTGTTATCTTCGGGGCCTGCCAAGTTTCGGTCTGAGAAAATCAGACAGACAGTGCAAGGGATAGCGTGGAATAGGAGCATGCGAAAAGCTTCAGTGGGTGCCGAAAGGTCCGAGAGAGCTTCCCTGCAAAGTGAGTACATCGAGAGATGTTACAGACTAGGCAACAACCGGAGAACAGTATGCAAGAGGAACAGACAGAGCAAGAGCTTCAAGAGTGGGCAGAGTGGAAAGCCTACCTAGAAGAGCAAGACGAACGGTATGAGGAATCGGTAGTAAATTGGTACGAAGCGCGAGGGTTGTCGGGGATCTATTAACCCTACACTTGACAGGGGATTAGGAACCCGCTACTATCGGTATCAATGACAGCAAGTTACATCAAGCTGTATAAATAAATGTAACCCGAAGGCTTAGACCCAGGCTGCCCAAAGTCCTGGCGAGTTCGGCAGGGGTGAAGGATAAAGCCACTTAGTCCGGAAACGGTGGCACAGTGGGGAAGATACCCACAGAAAACACTGGGTTTTCTATAGCATGTTACTAGTAGCGTGCTATAATCAAGCCTAGTAAGTCAATCAATTTGCAAAGGAACTACCATGTATTCAGCCGATCTTCGCCATGCCCTGCAACTTGCCAAAGATGGCAAAGATATCAGCCGGGAAGCCGGGTCCGGAATCTGGGCCAACTATGTCCGGGCAACTTGCTACCCCATTCAACCCCGAAACGTGGAAGAATTGGACCGTGAGCACAAGCGGGTAGTGGCAGAGTTGGAATCCATCAAGGAACTGTCCAAAGATGAAAAGAATTCGCTGCGCTCGGCTAAGTCAGTAATCGGCAAGGCTGTTACTAATAACGTCGACGTCTGGAAGCGTAATGCTGACGGTACCGTAGAGATGGATGAGCGCGAGCATCCTACCCCAAAAGGTAAGAGTGAGCTGCAGGAAGCCAAGAGTGACTTCGAGCGTATGATGGGATACATCGAGGCAGCTCAGAAAAAGTGGGACAGCGAGAATCGGGAATCGTTCACTGAGGAAGAGCTTGATCGCCTGTGGGGTGCCATTGCAGTCCTGGGTGACAACGTCAACTCTTCCCGCCACGGTAACTAAATGAGGGACGGGGCGAAAGCCCCGTTATTAACAACATGGCTAAATCTAATGCTGCAGCTATCTACTGCGTAATGTTTCTAATTGTAACCATCGTCGGTTATCTCATCAAATAAGGGGTTAACATGCGTAAAATTGAACAAGCTATGTGCCTTGCAGTGGGTCAGAAACGCACGTGGAAGGATGGTAATACGCAAGTCATCTTCAATGAGGATGAGTTCGGGGAATATGCCGACGTGTTCCTACACAAAAACCATATCGGCACCTACAATTACATGCACGTCACCTTCTATGTGAATCATGACACGCTGGCTAAGTGGCCTACCCGCACCACAAAATCGCGCCTACGCGCATTGGGAGCTAGCGTATGAAAGACTTCTTCAATACGTTACTAGTTATCGGCCTAGTGTTCATTGCACTCGGTGCATTCTTTGATGTACTCTGGAGGTAATATATGATCAAGTACTACATGGTTAAGTATGCCAACTATAAAAAGGTAGGTGGCTTGCATTTCATCCGAATCTACAAATTCGGGTTTAGCTTCTACGTATCGAAGGCAGTACAACAATGAACATTACCGCGTATGTAACGCACCCTATGAATCCGGGCGGTTTCTTTTGGCAGGTGTTCGATGTTACTAGTAACGTTGAAGAGTGCGTTGCAGCGCGGGGATACATCATGGATCGGTACGTAATCAACAAGACTGCGCCTAAGAAAGCACCATACAAACGTAAGGAAGTGGTGCATGTTGAATCAGCGGGCGCACACTTGTTCAACGTGTGGAATAGTGGAAAGGTCTGTCATCATGCCTGATCGTCGCTTAATTGAGTTCAAGACTCACGAAGAGCTTGCAAATTTTATTGAAGAGTTTAACCAACGACTTAGGGACAGAGGTATGCAACTTGATTTCGAGACTGAAAAGTGGCTGGATAGCGAGTTCCATCGTATCTTTGTGGCATACAATTATGCCGACGTTACATCGGTGCAATGATGGTCAACTGGCCCTTCCCTGCAAAACCCATCCCGGTAAACCCTCGCAAGCCTGCACCTGCACGGCCTGACCCTGAGGACGCACCATTCTGAGGAACATATGACTACCTACCTTGACGTAAAACAATTCGAGACTTACGTAGCAGCATGTGCCCGCAATTCTGGTGTGTCTGTATCGTGGGATACGTCCGACAGTGTGCCTCGCACGGACGGTAAACAGATGTGGCTACCTGCCATTACTAGTAGCAGTACCGACGAGTGGCTAGCCCGCATGCGCTACTTTGTAAAGCACGAGACAAGCCACATCGTGCAGAGTGACTTTGACTATCTCAATGAGCAGGCACCTACCGGTCTACTGGCCCTTCTCAACAATCTAATTGAGGACCACCGAATCGACTATCGTAATGATCTGGAATACGTGGGTGACAGGAAGATTAGTAACGACTTCTGGACAATCCATGCCAAAGACATCACTAGTCGGTTGTCTGGCAAGGACAAAGAACTACAGGAACAACAGTTACTAGTATTGCCTGTGTTCGCATGGGATGCTGCCAATCGTGATTGGATTTACAGCAGCGCCGAATCCGTAGCGCAGATGCTGCCCTTGCTGGATGCTGAAGGACGCGAGCGTTACAAAAAGCTGCAAGCCTACAATGACGAGCTACTGGATGTGCGTGAGCACGGCGGTGCTGTGGAGGTTATGGAGCTTGCCAAGAAAATCCTCCGTGACTTGTACGACGAAGACCCAGAGAAGTACTTGGACAAAGACAAGAGCAAGGGTAAAGGCAAGGGTGAGGGTGAGGGAGATGCTGACGACGACAAGGGTGAGACGGTGTGTGATGACGTAGATCGCCTCATTGAAGTGGATAAGCTGGTCGCATCTATGGGGCACGAGCACAAGTCTAGCCGCACAGGTATTCACCTCAAGCACATTGAGAAAGGCATGGGTGTCTACGCTATCCCTACCCCTGATGAGTATTACATTCTGGGGTTCAAGGATAGTATTCCTGCCATAATGCGAGAGCACTTCGACACCCATCCCTATTTCAAAACTACTGATGTAGAAAGCTACATTACTAATAACGCTAAGCCGCTGTCCAACAAGCTACGCATCAAGCTTCAGACACGCAGCCGTGACCGCTATGAGTACGGTAAGAAGCGTGGTAAGCTGCACAATGGTAGTCTACATCGTGTGCTGCAGAAAGATAGCCCGATGGCAGAACGTGTGTTCCGTCAGCGTGTTACTAGTGACACACTTGACACTGCAGTATGCTTGCTGGTTGACTGTAGCGGTAGCATGTCAGGTAATAAGTTTGAGATGGCATGTGCTGGTGCTGGTGCACTAGCTGAGGCACTCAAGCCCCTGAATATCTCCTACAGTGTTTACGGGTTTACTAACTTTGCATTTGACAGACTGGATAATCCTGTGGTATGGTTGTTCTCTGAGTTTGGAGAACGTGTGTCGCAGCCTGATCTAGTCAAGCGTTTCAAGGTTGCAGCCGGTGCGCTGTGGGATAATAGCGACGGTGATGCCATTGCCTACGCATCCTATCGTCTGAGCCAACGCAAGGAACATCGCAAGGTACTCATTGTGCTGTCAGACGGTAGTCCTGCGGGTCGTGAGCGTGCTGGTGATGTCACTGGCTATACGCACAAAGCTGTCCTAGATGCTGAGAATATGGGGATTGACACCTATGGTATTGGTATTCGTGATAATAATGTGCGTAATTTTTATAAAAAGCACGTAGTTGTAGATCAACTAGACAAGCTTTCTCCTACCATTCTTTCAATTGTAGATCGGAGTATTTAACATGAGCAGCCCTGACCTGAACGACCGCGTAGCCAAAGCCATTGCAGAGCACCTAGGCAAGGCACCAAAGACCGCAGCCCCCAAAGAACCCAAGCCTGCAGCTAAGGAACCTGTGGGTCTGAAGCCCGGTCAAGTTTGGTTCTCTTCTGTGTTCGACTATCGTCCAAAGTTTGGCGACTTCGGCATCACTGCACCCGAGCCTGTCGTTAACCCAGAGGTTGCACGCCTGATCCCTTCTATTGACCCTGACTATGTGGTGCAGCGTGATGAGGCTGCGTTACTAGTAGCGGGTATCGAGGATGGTGACAAGTCCCTGATCACTGGTCCTACTGGTAGCGGTAAGTCATCTCTGGTTAAGTATGTGTGTGCTAAGCTTAACCGCCCATTCATTCGCATTAACATGTCGGGTGACGTAGAGAGTGCATCTCTTTTCGGTACGCTAGTTGTGCGTGGTGGTGCTACCGAGTGGGAAGATGGTGCCATCACTGAAGCAGCTAAGTACGGTGCTGTGTGTCTAGTTGACGAGTGGGAGCTTATGCCCGCAGAGATTGCCATGGGTATGCAGAACCTGTTGGAAGACGGTGGCTATCTCTATCTCAAGGAGAAGCCCGGTACTAGTGATGATCGTACGATTGTCCCGCACAAGGACTTCCGTCTGGTGTTTGCTGGTAACACTGTGGGCCAGGGTGACACGACTGGTGCGTTCTCTGGTGTCGGTATCCAGAACAGCGCAACTATCGACCGATTCACTAACACTGTGCGCCTAGGTTATCTCAGCCAACAGCACGAGATTGACATCATTACTAGTAAGACCGACGTTGACAAAGACGTAGCTACTAAGATGGTGCGGTTTGCACACCTTGTGCGACAGGCATACGACAGTGGTAAGATTGGCCTCACTGTGTCACCACGTACCCTGATCAATTGGGGTCGCAAGATGACTCGCTACGAGGCACAGTATGCCCTGCAAGTTAGCTTCCTTGAGAAGCTGACTCCTGACGACAGCAAGAGTGTGTCGGAGTTGTACGTCAAAGTGTTTGGCTAATGTGCCACCAACACATCAGCGCGTTTGTATATGACAAGAGGGGGCGATTGCTTTCCTCTGGTCAGAACAGCTACGTGAAGACACACCCGCTACAAGCCCGTATTGCTGCGGAGGTAGGGGAACCCCACAAGGTTTTCCTGCATGCAGAGGTGGCAGCATTGGTTAAGTGTGACTGGAACAAAGCACATCGGATACTAGTAACGCGCTATAACAAACAAGGCAAGCCGTTGCTGGCAAAGCCGTGCAAGGTCTGTCATCAAATTATTGGTATGACTAACATTAAGATTGTGGAGCATACATGAATACAAAAGAAATTTTAGAACAACTTGCTACTCTACAGAAACAAGTGGAAGCACTTGACAACGGTGAGATTGTAGAGGAAGATGGTTTCGTAGAACGCATCATGGCTAATGGGGACAACACCTACGTGTTAAAAGCTAACGCTGGATACAATGCTAACGTAGATGTCTTGTGTAACCTAGAGGATACAGAGAACGGGTACATTGCCTACTTCCCTAGTTACACATCTTGTGAGCAGGACAACTACATTTGTCTCACTTATAGTGAAGCAGACTACTTGCGTAAGCTACTCAACTTTATCTTCAAGAGGAACGCATGAGCATCGAAGCCATTGAGCAGGCCGAGAAGCAGGAGCTAGTGTGTGAATACTGCGGAGGCGACCGATTTATCGCCCCGCCCCAGCAACCCGAAGCCCTACGGCTGGCTGATGAACTGGACGCGTATCACACGCGGTCATGCCATAAGGAAGCCGCCGCCGAACTGCGCCGCCTGTACAGCGTGAACGCGCAACTGCTTGAGGCGCTGGAGAAGGCTGTGGCTACCTGCTTTGACAGCTACGCCCATGAGCAAGTGATGAGCCGCCCAGAGCATTTCGTTAACCAAGCCATCGCCGCAGCGAAGGAGATGAAATGACCCGCGACGACATCATCCGCATGGCTTTAGAGGCTGGGTTGCACAGACAACAGCACAACCTAATGAGCAACCCAATTCAGTACCGATACAGCTATGACGGCTATGAGGAGAACCTTGAACGCTTCGCCACCCTTGTCGCCGCAGCCGAGCGCGAGGCGTGTGCGCAGGTGTGTGAGGAACACTGGCGATACAGCGGAACAGTAATGGAATGCGCAGATGCCATCCGAGCAAGAACTTAAGGAGTTACTAGTATGAACGAACGTTTAGCACAAGAAGTTTTTGATATGTTAGAGGATGCACTGTGTGATGCCGATTGGGATTACGTAGTGGAAGCTAGAGAAACCTTGAGTAACTATCTGAGTAGGTGTGATGCACTTACACAGCTAGTGCAAGAGGGGCAAAGGTTAGGCGGTTACGACTGAGGAACAACATGACTACACTGTACGGACGCGAAGCATTAGAGTTGCTTACTAGTAGCACTCCCGACTTTGAACGCATTCTTGACGGTAAGCAGGAGAAATACAACCACGTCGATTGTCCTGCCGGTGATGACACTAAGCAGCGTCTGTACGTTAAGCATGTTGATGGTGCCATCCTATTCCACTGCCACCACTGCGACACCAGTGGATACTATCGCCCACGTGAGAGGTACTCTTCAATCGCTGACGCAGAGAACCGCATACCCCACTCTGACGATGCCCGCGCTGCGCGTGCGTATGAAACGATAGGGGAGGAAGACTACAACAAGTTCCGTATTGAGGGGCAGCTTTGGCTTGGTCAGTATGGGTTTGACGCACAGATGTGCCATGACTATGGCATCAAAGAGTTTGACAATGGGCTTGTATTACCTGTTTATTTCAGGGACATTATAGGCAGTACAAGAGTTGATGGTTATCAAATTAGGCGCTATAATGGTGTCCCTAAGTATTCCACGTACACACAAAGAACATACAGCTATCTCTACGCTGGCCCATCAATGAGGCCTCTAGTCATCACGGAGGACTTGCTCAGCAGCTACAAAATGCATGCTGCAGGATTCTCTACGCTATGCCTTCTGGGTACTTCAATGCCACCAGAGGTTTGTTCGTGGGTTGCGAGAGACTATCCTAGGCAAGTGTTATGGCTAGACGACGACAAAGGTGGGCACCATGGGGCACTTAAAATTATCAAGGAGTTCAGTGTGCTCATGCCAGAACTAACCGCCATCTTTCACAAACAACCAAAAGAAATTGACTTAGATGACTTAATGAGAATGGAGCTTTAATGAGTTACGATATTGACTTGCTAGTTGCTACTAGTAACAAGGCTACCTATGAAAGGTTCAAAGATCATGTAAAGAAACACAACGTATCATCTGTTACCCTAGAGTTGTTCAACGCTATGGGTGAGTATTGGGAGAGCTACCCACTGCGCACAGAGGTGGATGTCGCAGAGTTCAAGACATTCTTCTTCATTGTCAAGGGCAAGAAGATCAAAGATCCTGCCAAGTATGAACTAGCATTCGACAACTACGAGAAGGCACTGGAGCTAGAGAAACCGATTGTCAAGGACATCCTAGCTAAGCTGATTGAAACCGATTACGCTACACAGGTATATGATGTGTGTGTTAAGATCGGTACAGGTCGTGGTGGTGATCTGCTCTCTGTAGAAGAGATGCTCAACAACTACAAGAAAGAAATTGGTGCCACCGTAGAGAAGAGTGAGGTGTTCGTTAGCCCTAGCCTAGACTATCTATCTAGCACAGTGGCTAGTGGTGGCCTTACGTGGCGATTGAAAGAGCTTAACGTAGCGTTAGGTCCGATTCGTAAGGGTGACTTCATCATCATTGCTGCACGACCTGAGACAGGCAAGACAACGTTTGTTGCAAGCGAAGCTAGTCATATGATGTCGCAGCTACAGCCTGACGAGCATGTGATTTGGATCAACAACGAGGAAGCCAGTAACAAGGTAATGATGCGTGTCATTCAGGCAGCATATCAAGTTACTAGTAGCGAACTGCTCAGCGATCCCAAGATGTACGAGCTAGGATTCCTAGCGCAGGGTGGTGATAGGTTTCTGATTCTTGATGACGACAGCAACATCAAGTCAGCTAACAAAATCTCTGCACTGTTCAAGGAGTTCAAGCCCGGACTCATCATCTTTGACCAGCTAGACAAGGTGCACGGGTTCCAGAATGACAGGGAAGACCTGCGCATCGGTAAGCTGTACGAGTGGGCACGAGACGTAGCTAAGGAGTATTGCCCGGTCATTGCTGTCAGTCAGGTTGACGGCACTGGTGAGGGTGAGAAGTGGATTCAGATGAATCAGCTACGAGGGAGTAAGACAGACAAGGTTGGTGAGGCTGATGCCATCATCACAATTGGTAAGAGTAACGAGCCGGGGATGGACTTACAGCGTTACATTCATGTGCCTAAGAACAAACTGTTCGGAGGCAAGGACACGCTAGAAGCACATCGTCACGGGTGTTTTGAAGTTGATATTGAACCAGCGAGGGCACGATATGTCAGCAAGTGGAAAGTCCGTTAAGAATGGCGACGTGTATCTGGATGACGACGGGTACATTCGTGTGCTGATGACGAACACTAGTGATGTGTGGTTTACATACTTAATTTCAAAACCAGAATCAAGTATTGCTCATGCGTGGGTCAGTGAGCCTAAAGCAAAGGCATTCATTCCTGACAACAGCAAGTATGTGATGAACATCAAGGACATGCTTATCAGCGTACGACAGGAGTTGCTTAGTGAACCTAGTAATTGACCTAGAGACAACAATGCGGTGCCCTGTTGGAAACAACGCGGCTAATCCTATGTGGCCTTCTAATAAGGCGGTGGCATATGGAGCTATGTGGTTAGACACAACCAAAGAAAGCTATGCACATGCTTATGCAAAAGAGGGTTTAGATCTATACGCACTGCGAGAAGCGTGTGATATGGCTAGCATTGTGGTGGGTCACAACGTCAAGTTCGACTTGCTGTACGTCTACCGCAATACTAGTGACAAGCTTCCCCGTATCTGGGATACACAGCTAGCCGCCTACATTCTTAGTGCACAGCAACATCTGTACGCTAGCTTAGACGACTTGACGCTACAATACATCGGTGCACATGCACTGAAGGATGACAAGATCAAAGCCTACTGGAAAGCTGGGGTAGCAACTGAAGACATTCCAAAGGGTGAGCTACTGTCGTACCTAGAAGGTGATGTACGTAACACTACAGCCATTTTCAAAGAGCAGTGGGATGAGTGTGAGAAGCTAGACTTGCTACCTCTGATGCTTACACAGATGGATGCACTACGTGCCACCATTGAGATGAATCGTAACGGTATGCGGGTTGACTGGAAATATGTTGACAAACAGCGTACGTTATATAGCGAGTGGCTTACTAATTCTAGAGAACTAGCAGAAACACTGGCACCCGGTGTTGATACAGCTAGCCCTAAACAATTGTCCCTCTACTTCTTTGGAGGAGAGGAAAAATACAAGGAGAAAGAACAAGATGGTTTTTATAAGAACGGTAATCCACGGTTTAAAACTGTGGAAAAGATTCGTAAGATCGAAGGTAAATACCCGCCTCCGGGGGAGTTAGGCAAGGGTGGCTATTACAGCACTGACGACAGTGTGCTACGTGATCTAGCCAATAACCGCAAGGATGCACTGGCAGCTACGCTACTAGTAATCCGCGAGTACAGCAAGATCAAGGAGACATACTACGATGGCCTGAATAGTCTGCGGTTTCTAGATGACAACATCTATCCTAACCTAAATCACTGCTCAACCAAGACAGGGCGGCTATCTTCCACTAACCCTAACCTACAGAATCAGACAGATGCAGGGGATGTTAAGCGCTCCTACGTTAGTCGCTACGGCAGGGATGGTCGCATCCTAGAGCTAGACTATTCGCAGCTAGAGATGGTTGCACTGGCCTACCTAGCTGATGACAAGCAACTTATCGACGACATTAACAATGGGCGAGATATGCACCGAGAGCTGTACAAAGGTATGTACGGTGTGTATCCCACTGACAAAGAGCGCAAGCCCTTCAAACGGTTTAGCTTCCTGCTGGTGTATGGCGGCGGTGCTGCTACGTTAATGGCACAGAGTGGTTGTGACAAAGCCACTGCAAAGAAGTTCATCAACACGTTCTACACACGCTACAAAGGAGTGAAGGAGTACCATGAGCGAATCGTAAAGGAAGCTGAAGCTAAGGCAGTGGTTAGCTACTCAGCGGACAAGACTGGTCCCGAGTATCACTACTACCATGCTAGTCCCACTGGTAGGCATTACATCTTCAAGAAGTATCCTAACGAATACAAGGGCGGGCTATCGTTCAGCCCTACCGAATTGAAGAACTGGCCTATTCAAGGCTTTGCCACTGGCGACGTTGTGCCTATGATGGTAGGTCAACTTCTCAACAACCTAGAGAAGGAAGGCCTGCACGAGGAAGCGAAACTAGTAATGACTGTGCACGACAGCGTAGTGCTTGACGTACCAGAAAAACTACTATACAATGTAGCTTCAGTAGCAAAAGATACTTTAGAGGCTGCTCCGTCATATCTAAAGGCTATCTTCAATATTGACTTCCCATGCAAACTAAGTGTAGGCGTGGAAGCAGGAATTAATTGGCAAGACAAAGAGGAAATTAAACTATGAGCTATATCATTGAGAACATCACCCAGAAAGAAGTCAACACCAAGTTCGGCCCTAAGCCAGCATTCACTGTGCATGCTAACGGTGATCGGTTTAGCTACGGATTCAAGAAGCCCACCTTCAAGATTGGCGACACGGTAGACTTCCAATATACCGAGAACACCTACGGCAAGAACGTCGATCTAGCAAGCGTTCGTCTACTCAGCAAGGGGGAGGGTGCACCTGCTATCTCTGGTGTTGTTGTAGGCGGTTCTAGCCCTGCTCCTAAGGCTTATAGCGCCCCTGCTAAGGTGTTCCCAATTCCCCCGCTACATGGTGATCGTGCCATTGTGCGTCAGAATTCAATCACCAATGCTGTGAAAGCTGTAGCAGATACTCAACAAGGCGACGTTGATGACCTAGACGAGTACGTAGCAAAAATCATTTCAGTAGCACGTCAGTTTGAAGCCTACTCCTGCGGTGACACGGACTTGGAAATGGCTGAGAAAATGTCTGCCGAATGAAGACAATCGACACCCTAGTGCCTGACATTTACAAGTTCATCAGTGGCGAAGTTCCAGCAGCCACTACGAACAACAACGTAAGTGTCAGCTATGACAAGTGGCTTAGCCCACGGTCTTCTGTTCGGGAGAAGAACATTCTGTACTTCAGCGAAGTAGGTGATCCCTGCCCACGACGCCTGTGGTACAAATACAACTCTCCTGAAATTGCTGAGAAGCATGACGGCAACACACTACTCAAGTTCTTCTACGGCGACATTCTGGAAGAGCTAGTTCTCAACGTTGCAGAGGACGCTGGTCACCGTGTTACTAGTAAGCAAGAGCGTGTGCTGTATGACGTTGGTAATGGCTGGTATGTTCGTGGTCGCATTGACGCAATCATTGACGGCGTAGTTGTGGATGTGAAGAGCACCACCAAGTACGGCGAAGAGAAGTTCAAGAACAACCTACGAGAGGACCCATTCGGCTACTACCAACAACTAAACGGATATGCTTCTACTCTTAACCATGATAATGCTGGCTTTGTTACTATTCAGAAAGAGCTAGGGCATATCAACTACTACCCCATCGAGGTAAACAAGGCGCTGTTCAAGCTGCAAGCTGACCATGCTGTAGAAGCTGTGTCCTTAGCTACTCCTGACAGCATCCCACGGCTAGACCCCGTGCCAGCTAGCAAGACCAGCAAGAATAGTAAACTGTGTACATCGTGTGGCTATTGTCCCTACAAGAAACAATGCTGGCCTGAGATGCGTACATTCTTGTATGCTAGCGGCCCAGAGTTTCTAGTGAATGTTGTGGATGTTCCACGAGTTCAGGAGATTGTATGAAAGTGATTAGAGAAGGGTACGTTCTGTACAATACCGAACGACACAATTATCTATGTATGCAGAACACACAAACACCGAAGGTGTATGCGTCTAAGAAGAAAGCAGAAGATGGTGCCGCGTATCACAGTCAGTACGATGCAAATGCGCCAGATTTTAAAATTGAAAAAGTGTTTCTAGTAGCAGGAGAAGATTATGACAACCAAGCAATTTGAATTTTCATACTCAACCAATGAAGATCCGGAAGAGGTTACATTCGACGACATTGAGTATCCCCATCACAAGCGTATTGACCACCGCGTGTACTTCACTGACAACACTCGCTGGCCTGACGTGCTACGAGAGTTTGCAAAGTTCCTAGACGCTACTGGCTATGTAGGTGTGTATGACCGCATTGAGAAGTTCATTGATGAGAACGATGCTCCACTACGTAAATATCTAGAGGAAGACGATGAAGATACTAGTAATCCCGGATTGTCAGATTAAAGATGGCGTTCCTACTGATCATCTCGGCTGGGCTGGTCACGCTATTGCTGATTACCGTCCTGACGTTGTGGTTAACATGGGCGACTTTGCAGATATGCCAAGCCTCTCTACTCACGATGTTAGAGGAAGTAAGTACTTCGAAGGACTGCGATATAAGAAAGATGTAGACGTAACCAAAGCAGCAATGAAGCAGCTTCTTGCACCTCTCCGAGAACTTCAGGATAAGCAGAAGAAGAACAAGGAGAAGGTGTACAAGCCCCGCATGATTATGCTGCTTGGTAACCACGAGAATCGTATTGATCGAGCCATCAATAACAACCCCACGTTAGATGGTTTAATCTCAACAAAGGACTTAGACTATGAGCGAGATTGGGAAGTACATCCATTCCTTCACCCTGTTTTTATCAATGGTGTTGGTTTCAACCATTATTGGCCTGTTGGAGCTATGGGTAGGCCCGCTGGTACTGCTGCCGCTATTATTAGCAAGCTCCACATGTCTTGCATTGCTGGCCACCAGCAAGGAAAGCAAGTAGCATACGGCAAGCGGGCAGATGGTAAGCCTATCTGCTCTATCATTGCTGGCAGTTATTATCTGCACGACGAGAGCTACATGGATCAGCTATCCAACAAACATTGGCGCGGTCTTGTAGTTCTTAACGAAGTTAATGACGGTCACTTTGACGAGATGTTTCTCTCTATCGAATATCTAGGAAAGCGTTATGGCAAACTACAGCACAAGACTGAGGAAGGTTAAGCAGTTTATTGAGGAAAACTTTGACGACCCTGTAGAGCTAACCATTGCTCTCGGGTTGTCAGTGGATGATCTAGCTACTCTGCTACCTGATATTCTAGTTGCCAATTACCACAAATTTTTTGAAGAAGATGACGACACTGAAGAATACCCGTATCAAGCTGAGCCGCGCGACTTTGGATCAGGAGAGGATTGGGAAGACCCGGAAACGCGAGATTATTAATAACGAGCAAGAACGTGATTGGGAAACGGAGTTAAAAGAGTATGAGCGAGGTAAACTTAGTGTGGACGACCCCGGATGGGGAAAGCAAGATAGCGTACATGGCGCGGGTTTCAAACCCTAACAATCAGGATAACCCTGAGTCTGCTAAGCTTCTCAAATATCTAGTACGTAACAAACACTGGAGTCCGTTTGAGATGGTGAATGTCTGTATGGAAATCACCACGACACGAGACATTGCACGGCAGATCTTGCGCCACCGTAGCTTCAGCTTTCAGGAGTTCAGCCAGCGTTACGCAGAGGCTAGCGACTTTGAGATGAGCGAGGTTCGACGACAAGACACTGTTAATCGACAGAACAGCATTGATGTCAACCCCGCAACGTCTGATTCAGATCGACAGCTAGCCTACTGGTGGCAAGGTATTCAGAGTAAAATCCTGAACGACGTAGAGTTTCTGTACAAGAGTGCGCTAGATAAAGGTATTGCCAAAGAGGTTGCGCGTAAGATATTGCCTGAAGGCATGACTGTTTCTAAGATGTATATGAACGGTACGCTACGCAGTTGGATTCATTACGTTGAGCTACGCACTGATGCGGGTACGCAGAAGGAACATCGTCAAGTTGCTTTACAATGTAAGGATGTTCTGGTACAATGTTACCCTTTCTTGGAGGAACTATGGCAGCGTGGTTAATTGCACTCATTGGTGTAGTGTATTTGGTGGTGGCAATCAACCTGCTGCTTACTAGTAAGATTGGTCTAGGCATTGCATTCATTGGGTACGCCCTAGGTAATGTGGGCCTGTACCTGGAGGCTTTGAAGTGAAGACAATTGTTCACGTAAACCAACACGTGATTAAGTCTAATAAGAAAAACAACCAGACAGATCCTGTACTAACTGTTAAGACATACAAGAGCAATGTGTACGCACACAGCGTTGTTATTAACGGCCCGTCCAAGATTGTCTACAGCCCAGACAAGCCGCTATCGTGTGGCGCACACGTCTGGATTGAAACAGAATCGGAGGTATTGTGTGATTAGCGAAGTAGACATTAATGACATGAAAGCACTGTATGATTTGGATAACAACACGTATTTCAAACTTGCTCCTACAGATGTCGTGTCAGTTCCACCTGACAGTAACGAATTTCACCTCTCAGGGGTGTATAAATTTCTGGGTCTTGATGGAATGTATAGCCGCTGTCTTGACGAAGCTGGGAATCTTCATCACTTTGCAGCGTGGACTAACGTAATTCCGTGGAACGAGTGAGGAACGATGGGGAGTGGACAGAGGGTCGCTATAGATCGTTCATTACTAGTACGCTACGTGGTGGGATGAGGCGGTGGCCCCCTAAGTGGAAGGCACTTAAGAAGGCAGAGTTAGGTAGGAAGACAAACAAGAAGACAGGGAAGCTAGCCATGCACTACCTGTGTGGCATGTGTAATGAAGAGCACACAGCCAAAGATGTACAGGTAGATCATATACAGCCAGTAGTAGACCCTGCTACTGGTTTTGTTTCTTGGGACTTGTACATTGATCGTTTGTTTTGTGAGAAAGATAACCTGCAAGTATTGTGCACCAAGTGCCACAAACTAAAGACAAAGGAAGAGAATGAATCTACGAGAGTATCAAGAGCTAGCAACAAGGTTCGCACTACCGACAGCCCTAAACCGCGAGTATCTAAGCCTAGGGCTAGCAGCAGAAGCGGGGGAAGTAGCAAGCCTAGTAGCAAAAGCAGTACGAGACAGCGACGGGAACCTAAACCGAGAGTCGTTAAAAAAAGAGTTAGGTGATGTGCTATGGTTCGTTGCTGTGCTAGGCCAACACTACAACATTGACATGCTAGACTTAGCTATGGGCAATATTAATAAACTACGCAGCCGTGCATCGCGTGGTGTTATTGGAGGAAGTGGAGATGACCGATAATACACAATCGGAAGAGTTCTGGGTACACCACGTAGTTAAGGATTTTGACTACATCGTTAGCAGTGGTAAGTATCCAGATTCAATTTATAACCTGCTGTCAGATAAGACAAAGACCAAGTTGTTCACACTTGCAGCAAACCAAATTTGTGAGGAGACAACCAATGGTAATGGCTATTAGACTAATGGCGGGCATTGCTTTAGGTTTTGACGTAAATCCTGCTCCGGGTGTTTACGTCAGCATTTACTTAGGCATTGTTGAACTTGCATTTTATAACCCAGAGGAAATTGAAGAATGACACTTGGTACTTACGAAACTTTCATTGCGAAAAGCCGCTACTCACGATTCCTAGACGACAAGAATCGTCGAGAGCATTGGCCTGAAACTGTAGACCGCTACATGAACTTCATGAATCAGCAGCTACAGAAGAAGCATAACTACTCTATTCCATCATCCCTGTACACGGAGCTACATGCAGCCATCCTAAACTGCGAGGTGATGCCCTCCATGCGGGCTATGATGACTGCAGGTGATGCGCTGGAGCGAGACAACACTGCAGGTTACAACTGTTCCTACCTGCCTGTGGATGATGTTAAATCCTTCGACGAGGCTATGTACATCCTACTGTGCGGCACGGGTGTCGGCTTCTCTGTAGAAAGCAAGTATGTCAACAAACTACCTGAAGTACCTACGCAGCTATTTAATAGCGATACTACTATCGTTGTGTCTGACAGCAAGGCTGGTTGGGCCAAAGCCCTACGTCAGCTTATCGCCCTACTGTATTCCGGGGAAGTACCAAAATGGGACACCTCTAAAGTCCGTCCGGCAGGGGCACGCCTTAAGGTCTTTGGTGGTCGAGCTAGCGGCCCTAAACCCCTCATTTCGCTCTTTGAATTTGTTACTAATAAGTTTAAAGGTGCGGCGGGACGTAAACTTACCAGCCTGGAGTGCCATGACATTATGTGCAAGATTGGCGAAGTCGTGGTTGTTGGTGGGGTACGTCGCTCCGCGATGATTAGCCTAAGTGATTTGTCAGATGATCGGATGCGGCATGCAAAAGCAGGACAATGGTGGGAGCGGGAAGGACAACGAGCACTTGCAAACAACAGTGCGTGCTATAATGACAAACCCACTGTTGGAGAGTTTATGTCTGAGTGGCTGGCACTGTATCAAAGTTACAGTGGAGAGCGAGGAATCTTCTCACGACAAGCAGCTAAATCTACGGTTGCTAAACGAGGACGGCGAGACAGCAACTTTGAGTTCGGTACTAACCCATGCTCAGAAATCATCTTACGCCCATATCAGTTCTGTAATCTTACAGAGGTGGTGGCACGAAGGGATGACACTGATAATGATCTGCAGCGAAAGGTCCGACTCGCCACTATTCTCGGTACCTTTCAGTCAACCCTAACTGACTTCCCATATCTGCGTAAGGTGTGGCAGAAGAACACAGAAGAAGAGCGTCTACTAGGTGTATCTATCACTGGTATCCTAGACTGCCCACTTCTAAACGACATTAATGACGAAGGTCTGTCATCACGGCTAGATGCGCTGCGTGAGAGTTCTGTTGTTACTAATAAGGAGTTTGCTGATGAGTTGGGCATCCCGCAATCTGCTGCGATTACTTGCGTTAAGCCTAGCGGCACTGTTAGCCAGCTTGTTGATAGTGCCTCTGGCATTCATGCTCGTCACAGTGAGTTTTATATTCGACGTGTACGTAATGATAACAAAGACCCTATCACGCAGTTCCTCAAGGATCAAGGCATTCCTAACGAAGCAGACGTAATGAAGCCCCATGACACCACGGTGTTTAGCTTCCCTATGAAGGCTCCTGATGGTTGCGTAACCCGTGATGATCTAGATAGCTTTACTCACCTAAAGCTGTGGCTAACCTATCAGCGCCACTGGTGTGAGCACAAGCCCTCAGTAACAGTGTACGTCAAGGAAGCTGACTGGCCTGAGGTAGGTGCATGGGTGTGGAAGAACTTTGATGAGATTAGCGGTATTAGCTTCCTACCGTGGGATGGTGGCAGCTATAAACAAGCCCCGTACGAGGAGATTGACGCAGCTACTTACGAGAAGCTGAAGGCAGAGATGCCTGCTACAATTGATTGGGAATCCTTTGTAGAGTACGACGACAACGTAGAGGGTGCACAACAGCTTGCGTGTGTTGCTGGTGTCTGCGAAATCTAACGATGAGTTACTAATAAAAGAGGCGTTGGCAGGGAGTGAGGAAGCTTACTCTCTGCTAACCACTAAATATTGGGAACGCATCTATAGATTCCTACGTAAACGTGTTAACGACAGTGCACAAGCAGAAGAGTTGACACAAGATACGTTTGTAGCTGCATACCAGTATTTGAAGACGTTTAGGGGCGATAGTCAGTTCTATACATGGTTATGTACCATAGCCGTTAATAAAGCGTCTACAAGGCCCTTAAACAGCCTTAAAACAGCATTTGAAAGCATTACTGTGGATACCCCTGAGTCAGTGTACGAAACAAAGCAGACGGCACAGCGTGTGCTTGAGCAAATTGAAACCCTTCCGTATAAGCAGAAGAAAGCCCTACTGCTCAAGCTGGAGGACAATATGTGCTATAATGACATTGCTGTGGTGTTGCGGTGTAGCCCTACCCATGCTAAGAATCTAGTTTGGAAAGCAAAGAAGACACTAAGGAGTTATCATGACCAATGATGAAAGTTACCGAATGATGGAGGCTTTACGTCGCCATCTACTTGTCAGTCTCTATGACTTTGACAACAAGATTGAAGTGGTGTTAAAATTCAAGACTGCGGATGGTAAGGTTCACCAACTGTGCAACAGCTTTGTGGAGAAACAGCGATGATTGTAGAGTGTGTTAAAGAGAACGAGGATGGATCTGTAGACGTTGTGCTACGTGATCTAGACGAGCGTATGGTACAGCTTCTTCTTCAAGAAGGACTATGTTCTCTACTGACAAAAGAAATTGAGAGACTAGAGAAGGAGAAGCGTATTCCTGCACTACTAAAGGAAAAGCCCCATGAAGTATGAAGAAGTTATGGCGGTGCAGTATGGGGGCAACCACTACAAGGATCGTAAGATCCAGCCGTGGGAAGTCTGGGAAGCATACGACATGAATGGTTGGGAGGCTAGCGCAGTTAAGTATTTAATGCGCTGGAAAGACAAAGGTAAGCCACTAGAAGACCTGTATAA
>JACCDP010262263.1_pt1 | contig 45643 bp, 40 predicted proteins | sample 7445841 | NCBI WGS metagenome assembly JACCDP01 (sample SAMN15323441, study PRJNA562643) | freshwater metagenome | isolation source: river surface water | place: USA:Blue River Watershed | collected 2017-08-17
CTGCTGTCGTAACCAAGATCGATCCGCCGACAAGGGCACCAAGGTGTACGCGCGTCCCGCGAAAAGGACGAGCCCTACTCGCCCAATAGATTCATCTTTGATGAAATCGACCAGCGCAGGCTTCAACACGGCCAAGCGATCCTTCGGTGTCGACGACGGAGCCAGATCCTCCGCCAACATCGAGGTGGATACATCGACGGCGATCACGACGTCGGCCCCTAGAGATCGACTGACCGTCGACTCGGCCACCCGCACCGGCTCGGCGGCCGCAACGACAAGCAAGATGAATGACACATACCACCAGGCGACGACTCGCGCGGTAGCCCATCGGTCGGTATGCGAACGCCATGCACCGGCATAAGGAACTACACCCACCCGCAGGCGACCGAAGCGATAGCGCAGCGCCACTGCAATCGGGAGCAACAACAAGCCCAGCAGCGCCGGCGCGAACTGCAGATCGAGATACGCACTCATCGGCGTCTCTCGCCTGCCTTGAGCATCTTAATGAACTGATTGAGGGGGTCGGCGGCGACATCCATGACATTGCGCCGCCGAGAATCCGGCCACCAACTGATCCAGCGCCGCTCGCGCTCGGCTCGCCATTGCGCATGCGCCGCACGGACCGACGCATCGGGCTTCACATGCACGATTTGGTCGGCGATCGGATCAAAGATTGGCGCACTGACACCAGACGTCACGCTTCGCTCCCAAGCATCCTCGACACGCAAGCCACGCAGGTCGTAGTGACGAGCCCACGCGCGCCACTGCGGCGACGGGCTTCCCTCAGGAATTTCGGCAAGCCAAAGCACCAGTGAGCCGCGCGGGATTCCGGTGACGACGGTTGGCTGACGACAACGCTCACACGGCTGACGCAAAGGCGGCGATACCGACTCCAACAGCCTGACGACCTCCGCAAGAATGCGCCGCCGATCCCGAGTTGGCTGCAATCGATGCTCGGTTGAACCCGATCGATGCAGCAGTCCGACTCGTTCTCGTTTCGTTGCTGCCAATAGCAATGCGTAACAAACGAGTTCGATCGCGACCTCGCGCTTGCTGCGCGGTCCACTGCCAAACTGCAGAGCAGGATCATCGTGGAAAACGACGAAGACGACCACTTCGCGCTCTTCGACGAAACACTTCCGGTACAAATCGCCAAGCTTCGCCGTGACGTTCCAATCGACATCGCGAATGTCATCGCCGAAGGCGTACTTGACCACCTGATCGAATTCCATGCCGCGACCCCGAAAGATCGACCTCTCGGAACCGGTAGCGGTCGAGACGGCACGACGACCGCGCAAGCGCCACACGAGACGTTGCAGCGCCTCTCGGGTTTTCGCATCGAGCAAGTGATTAACGGACCCGCTCATAGGCGCGTTCCGCTTAAGGAACAGCGACGGAGTCGATGATCTCCGAGATAACCTTTTCTACCGTCGAGCCGGCTGCCTGCGACTCATAAGTCAACGCGATGCGATGCCGCAAGACGTCCGGCAGCAACCCCTGCACAATCGACGGCGTCACATGGTCCATTCCTCTAAGCCAAGCCAGCGCACGCGAGGACTGGTACAGGGCCAACGTACCCCGCGGCGACGAGCCATAATCGAGTACGCGTGAATCCGCATCACCACTGGCTAACTCGCGACTACGCTGAATGAGATCGACGATATAACGCTCGATCGCAGGCGCGACATGGATAGAGTCGATGTCACCGCGTCGCTCGAGCAACTCTGCACCGCTCGACACCGCTACCAAACCGGGCGTCTTCGATACGCCACCCCAGCGATGCAACATCTCGAGCTCTTCGTCGACACCCGGATAACCGAGCACAAGCTTAAACAGGAAGCGATCGGTCTGCGCCTCTGGTAATGGATAGGTCCCCTCTTGCTCGAGCGGATTCTGCGTTGCCATGACGAAGAAGGGCTCGGGTAACGCATGGGTCTTTCCACCGATGGTCACTTGACGTTCGCCCATCGCCTCCAACAAGGCGCTTTGCACCTTAGCAGGCGATCGGTTGATTTCGTCTGCCAAGACTAGGTTCGCAAATACGGGACCGAGATGCGGACTGAAGGTGCCGGTGTTCGGCATGTACACCATGGTGCCGACCACGTCGCTCGGCAAAAGATCGGGTGTGAACTGGATACGCTCAAACTTGAGCTCAAGCACCTTACCCAAAGATTTGACCAGGAGGGTCTTGGCGAGACCGGGCATGCCCTCGAGGAGGACATGCCCACCGACGAGCAATGCAATCTGCAACCGCTCGATGATCTGCGTCTTGCCGAGCACGGCCTTGCCGAGCTCGTTACGAACTCGTTCGGACCACTCGGGACCTCTGCCTGACATACCGTCTCTCCGACTTGATTCTGCCCTACTGACCTCGACGCAGCACTCGTCCATGCCGATCGGAGGTGACTTTGCCGCCATCGATCGCCAACTTGCCGTTGACGAGCAGATAATCGACGCCCTCGGAGTATGCATCCGGTGCTTCGTAGGTTGCTACGTCACGGAACTTCGCGGCATCGAAAATAAGAACATCGGCATAGGCGCCTTCTCGCAGGAAACCGCGGTCGCGCACACCGAGTACCGTCGCAGTCAGACCTGTTGATGAGTGAATCGCCTGCTCAAGCGAGATCACGTTACGCTCGAACACGTAGCGGCTGATCTTGCGCGGAAATGCCCCGTAGGCCCGCGGATGCTCCTCGCCTGATCCGAACTCGGACAAGCCGCCGTCGGTACAGGTCATGGTCCACGGTTGCTTCATGAAGGCTTCGACGTCCTTTTCGTTCATGTTGAACGACACGATCGGTGCGCCACCTTGAATCAGCATGTCGATGGCCGTATCAACGGGATCCTGCAACTTCATTCGAGCGATCTCGTCGAGGCGTTTTCCTTGTAACGACGGATCCGGCGGGAAGCTGCGAATCATCATTGCATTCGCGCCACCGCGGCGCTCCATGTTGTTGATCATCTCCTTACGAATCTGGGCGCGCTGCTCCGGATCCTTCAAGCGCTTGGCCATCTCGGCCTGACCGCCCGCCTGCGCCCACCCCGGCACCAGTGACGGCTGCAAGCCCGAACCGGACGCTGCGTAGGCGTACTGATCCGCCCAGATCTCTAGACCTTCCGCGCGAGCCGCATTGATGACCTCGATGACATCCTTGGACTTGCCCCAAACACTCGGCCCCAAAGTCTTGATGTGCGTCACGATGCCGGGCAACTTCGCTTGACGTGAAACTTCGATCAATTCTTTGGTGGCATTGACGACGCCAACATCGTAACTCGCCTCGTCGCGGATATGACTCGTATGGAACGCACCGGGATACGCGGCCGCTACCTTGGCGAGCGCAACCAGCTCGTCGGTCTTGGAATATTTGCCGGGAATATAGAAGGGCCCGCTCGAAAACCCGAAGGCGCCCTCATCCATTGCCTTGCGCACGAAATCTTTCATGCGTTGCAGTTCGGCAGGCGTCGGAGCACGGTCGTCGCGGCCCATCACGGCACTGCGAACGCCGTTGTGCCCGATGGTCGGAATTACGTTGACACCGGGCGTATGCTTTTCGATCGCGCTGAGCAACGGAGCGAGATCAGCCGGTCCGCCACCGTCCGGGTTGATTAGCACCGTCGTGATGCCCTGATACAAAATGGGCACGGCGCCGGCCAAAGGCGCCATCGACAGACCAGGCACTGAGTGCGAGTGCGCGTCGATGAAACCTGGCGTCACGTACTTGCCGGCCGCGTTGATGATCCGCGCTGCCTTGGCATCTAGCGGGATATGCCCCACTGCGACGATACGATCACCCGAGATACCGATATCGGCTTTGCGCCAAGGCATGCCGGTACCGTCGAGAACCCGACCATCGCGAATGATCACGTCGAACGACGCAGCCTCTGCTGCTTGTACGGCCGTGGATGGCAAAACGATCGCCAAGCCGGCAGCTGCCAACAGTGCGAGTTTCAAAAGCCTCTTCAACATGGTGGTCATCTCCTAGGTCTCCGCCGACAAGATTTGTCCAGCAACATCACGAACGTTTTCGAGAAAAGCCGATTGCAAGGTCGTCAACGGCGAGTCGATACGGTGTACGGCATACAGGGACACCGGGATTTGCGGTTCAAGTATCCGACTTTGAATCGACGTCTCGGTTGGTGCACCCGCGGTGAACGGATCCACCATCGCGACTCCCTGCCCCGAGGCCACGAGAGAGCGCGCGACCTGATAGGTCTGTACCCAGGTCGACACCTTCACCGGCGGCGATAGCGCACGAATTCGCGTGTTGATCTTGCGACCCAGATCATCCTGCAGCGTCAAGCCGACCACTTTGGCGCCGGCAAGGCTCGACATAGACAAGGGACGCGCCAAATCACTGGCGTTCCAATGGCCGGTCGGCGCAATCACCATGACCTGCCCCTCGGAGAGCAACTGACAGCGAATGCGCGGATGCTCGATTTGCTGCAAAGTCAGACCGACGTCACACTCGTGCAGCAGCAAGGAGTTGAGCATCTCTCGCGTGTGCTGCGTAAAGAGATTGATCTCAACCTTTCGAAACGTTTTACGCATCCGCGTCACGACGTTCGGGATGAGCGTATTTGCCAGCGTCGGCGTGCTGACGACGCGCAGCATCTCCGCATCGCTTGGCTTCAAGTTGACCGCCAACTGCTGCAGTTCGGCCAGCTCGTCGGCGATACGTTCAATTTTAGGACGTAGTACCTCACCCTCGCGAGTCAAACGTACCCGCCCCATCACACGGATAAATAGCGGATACCCGAGCTGTCGCTCGGCTTGCTGCAAGAGTTTGGTCGCAGCTGGCTGCGAGATATTCAACAGGCGAGCGGCGCCGGTGACGGACTCCGCTTGCAACATCGCCTGAAACATCTCGATATATCTAAGCCGCATGATTTGACTACCGTTCGATCATCGCTGACGCGCAACCGACTCTTCAGTTACCGCAGCTCCGGTATGACCCCAGGAGTTGCGAACGTAGGTTGCGATCGCTGCAACCTCATCATCACCCAACTTGTCGCCGAAAGACTCCATCATCTTCCAACGCCGCTTTTGCCACTCGGCTGAGGGGGCGACTTTGGGTCGATCTGGTCCACGAAGGATGATATTGACCAACGATTCATGGCTCGGCGCATTGACGACCGCGCTACCTACCAAAGGCGGGCCCGTATCCGACCCACCGGTTCCTTCGGGTTGGTGACAGGTGCCACAGTGAATGTTGTAGAGAATCCGCCCCTCACTCATCGTGTCGACATCGAGCGTCTCGGACTTCACCTTCTGTCGATTGGCGGGTAACGATTTCAAGTACACCGCCATGGCCCGAACATCCGCAGACGGAAGCTGACTCAGACTCGCCACCACTTCATTCATGGGGCCGAACACAGCAGCGCGCGGGCTGATACCGCGATGCAAATATCCACTAAGGTCATCCACGGTCCAAGCTGCCAACCCGGCTGGGCTATTGGTCAAGTTGCTCGCGGCCCATTGGCGCGTGCGACCATCCGCGTCGGTGTGCGCATGAACACCTCCTGTCATCAAGAGGTTCGTATCTTCGGCGCCCAACGCATTCCGAGGACTGTGGCAAGCACTGCAATGACCGAGCGCTTCGACTAGATAAGCACCGCGATTCCACTCAGCGCTCCGGTCTGCTTTACGAACGAAGCGTGCATCCTCAAAGAATAAAGACTTCCACGGCCCGAGTAGAGCCCGCTCACCGAAGGGAAAACGCATCTCATTGGCAGGCGGACGCTGCGACACCGGCTTCAGGCTTTTAAAATAAGCGTACAGAGCCGCGACATCGGCATCGGTCAACTTGGTGTAGGCGGTGTAAGGGAATACGGGATACAGATGCTCGCCGTTGGGACGAGTTCCGCTGCGCAACGCGGCCGAGAACTGCGCGAGCGACCAATTGCCGATCCCTGTCGCTCGATCTGGCGTGATGTTGGTGGAATAGAGCACACCGAACGGCGTGTCGAACTTCAAGCCACCGGCATGCGGCTTACCACCGGGCTTGGTGTGACAGGCGACGCAGTTACCGGCGATCGCAAGATAACGCCCCCGCTCTACCACGGCATTCGTTACTGCATCCGCCATCGGGCTCCAAGACAACGCGATGAGAATGGCGGCACCTGCATGACACAGGCGCCTAAGCTGGAATAAGCGATCAGTCATCAGTCTGCCGTCACCAATCGAAATTTTTGGATACGCTTGCCCGCAGACTCTGCTGCGTAGATGTTGCCCTCGGAATCGAAGGCGGCTTGATGGACTTGTTTGAGTTGACCGGCCCAGGGGCCGTACTCACCAAAGCGATGAACTTCCGACCCATCGCTACGCCGGAGGATACGGATCTGAAAGTTACCGATGTCGGTCACCGCCATCAGAGTCTGTGACGCATCGGGCCAGAAACTGATGTCTCCCACAGTACCCGGCGGTAAGGTCTCAATGCCGATACGATGCTCGACGACGAAGCTGCCATCCGTCTTGAACACTTGCATACGATTATTATCGCGATCGCAAACGTAGACCTGGGAGTCACGTGATACCGCTATGCAATGCACATTACGAAACTGCTGAGAGATCGGATTGTTTGGCGAGTAACGCGGCACCTCGTCATCCGTTGGCGGCTTTCCGTAGGCGCCCCACAGGCGCTTGTAGGCGCCGGTGTCCGCGTCGAACACGATGACCCGGTGATTACCGTAGCCGTCGGCCACATAGGCCTCGTTGGCTTTCGGATCCACGGCGATGGCTGCTGCACCGAAGAGCTGACTGGTATCACGGCTGTCGCGCTTGCCACCCGCGCGGCCGATTTGCATGAGGAACTTTCCTTCACGCGTGAATTTCAAAACCATGCCGTCAGGCTTGAGCCCTTCGCTCGTCACTCGTGTCGAGCTGCCACCAATCCAGACGTGGCCTCGATGATCGACGGTGACACCATGTTCGACCGACGGCCAATCATAGCCCTCGCCCGGACCACCCCAAGCATGGACAACATTGCCTGTCCGGTCGAATGCGATCACAGGCGGTGCTGCGACGCAGCAGCGTGATGCTGGCGGATTGCGCGACGCACTCAGCTCGCGCATGTTCAAAGTTCGAGGACGATTGACGATCCAGACCAGCCCATCGGCATCAACAAACAATCCACCGATCTCGCCGATCACCCAATTATTCGGCAGCGGAAGCTTGGGCCAGTTCGCCTCGACTTCGTAGCGAAGCGTCTTCGGCACGTCGGCGGCGAGCGCCGGCATACAAACAGAGAGGGCGGCAAGCGCGAAGCCAACGACTTTCAACCGGATCGACATGCAACCCCCGATAAAGAGACCGCGTGCGAAGCATGACGCTCCGCACGCGGTCACAGGCTTACAGCTTGAAACGCACTCCGACTCGGAAGTTACGACCCAGCTGATCGTACAAAGTCGGGTTGGTTGACGGCGTGCCATACGCACTACCGGCAGGGCCCGGCGCCACGATCGGCGGATCCTTATCGAGCAGATTGCGAATATTCAGGAAGAACTCGTAGGACGAGTCATTCGCACGCTCGAGCGTATAGGTGAGGTTGGCATCCACGACGAACTGACCATCGATGCTGTTGTCATTGATAGTGCGGTTGAACGAGTTCGATGCCGGGCACCCCGTGGTGCACTCGACCCAAGCCGTGTTGTAGACACCCGAGCTGATGCCGCGGCCGGTCACGGTCATTGAATAGGGACCTGACTTATAGCGCGCCGTCAGACGGTACATGTAGTCCGGCGGACCATCACCACTGTTGCTACCCACCGAGTCGGTCGGCGTCACGATGCCATCATCCGAGTAGTTCTCGAGGTAATGGGTCACGAGACCACGCAGCTGCAAGTTGCCATCGTTGCCGCTGAGACCGGGGACATCCATCTGATAGCTCAACTCGAGATCGACACCCCGATTGATGCGCTCCGCCAAGTTGAATGGCGAGATGGCGATTTCAGTGATGATATTCGTGCCGCCTGCTGCCACGCCGCGAGTGATCGCTGCGCAGTAGACCTGATTGCCCTCGAAGCAACGATCGACGATTTCCTGCGCGGGCAGTGACCCGATCGCACCGGCGAGATCGATCTCGTAGTAGTCGACCGAGGCGTTGAAACCCGGCAGTGCACCCGGCTGCAACACCACACCAAAGCCCCACTGATCCGCCTCTTCCGGCAACAAGTTAGGATTACCGCGGTTGACACCACGGTATTGGGTGTTGGCGTTGCTGTTAAACGGATCGAGCACGTTGTTGGTATTCGACGTGCCAGCCGCGAACAACTCGCCGAGGTTCGGCGCACGAATGTCGCGTGAACGAGTCAAGCGGAAGCGAAGATCGTCGTTCGGCGAATACGTGAGGCCCACCTTCCAGGTCGTCACGGCACCCGAGGTGCTGTAGTCGGTGCGACGAACGGCCGCGTTCAGATCGAGCGCCTCGGCCATCGGCTTGCCGGCTGCCAAGGGCACTACCGTTTCAACGAAAGCCTCTTTGACGTCGTATTTACCAAAGTTCGGCAGATAGTTACCGACGAACCAACCCGAGCGATAGATCGGGTCGACGAAGCCGGTGACCTCTTCCTCACGCCACTCGATACCCGTCGCGAGTGAAACTGGACCTGCAGCGACCGAGAACGGCTCGCCGTTGATCGAGATCGCAGCCACACGCTGCTCGAGCGTCTGCTCGCGCTGCGGATTACCTAACACATAGGCCAGCGCCTCTTTCGACACGACGCCAACACCCATGCGATTCAAGGGTACACATCCGTTGTTCGGATCGGTGAGCGTCGAGCGGCAGACGATCTGGGTCGTACCGGGACGGAACACCGCATCTTGCGCAAGCGCTAATCGCGCGTTGTTGGTGATGTCCTTCGCCGTTTCGATTGAGTCGGATTTACCCTGTTGGTAGTACGCGTTCCAACGCCAGTCCGAGCCGAACAAATTGACCTTGCCATCGAGACCGGCGACAAAACGCTGCACCGTGCGCTCGTTGGCGGCCAAGCGCAGAGGCAGATCGGCGTTCATCGTGCCCATGGTGAAGCTGGCGATATTGTTTGCTTGCAACGCCGTTCTGACTGAGGCCGGGATGAAGGCGTTATCCGACCGTATCACCACGTTGGCTTGGTTGAACTGATAGCCCGTGATGTTAGTGGTCTCGGTCTTGTTACGTGAGGCCTGCAAGAACGCGGTCGTGTTCTCCGTCAGATCGAAGCTCAGCCGAGTGAACAGGCCGTTACGCTGCTCCTCGGCCTTCAAAGATTGGGCGCTGTTGAACTGGTTGTCTTGCCAACCACCACCGACCATCCAGGGGCCGGCAGTCTGCGGCGTCGTTGCGCTGGCAGCCGGCTTGAATGCGCCGTAATTGAATTGATACGGCGCGCCACCGACACCAAAGGCCGTGCCACGAAGAACCGTATTCGTAATCAAACCGCCCGCAGCGGCCTGCATCAACGCCGCATTTGGCGTGACCAAGTACTCAGGCTGACCATTGGTTGCCGTGTAGGTCGGGTTCGGAATGGTGTACCAACCGTTCTGGTTCCAATCACGCGGCACACCCATGACGCCGTCATCATTGATTGCCTCGACGGCGGCAATAAAGTGACCGCGATCACCCGCGAACGGCGTACCGAAGGTCAAAGACCCGCGCACGGATCGATTGTCACCTTCGCCCGACTCGTTGGCGTCGAACTCACCTTTGAAGCCGGTGTAGTCCTTATCGAGGATGAAGTTGACGACACCCGAGACGGCGTCGGAACCGTAGGCAGCCGAAGCACCGCCGGTGACCACTTCGACCCGCTGCACCAACGATTGCGGGATGTTGTTGACGTCGACAACGCCGGTGAGAATCGAGCCAACCGATCGTTGGCCGTCGACCAGCACCAGTGTGCGAACCGTACCCAGACCGCGCAGGTTCAAAGCATTGACACCCGCGGTACCGGCGCTGATGCTCGTGTTGGAATTTTGTGGCGTCGCACTACCGACCACCGACGGCAAGGTGTTGACGAACTCAGCGAGGTTCGAGACCGGCGCCGCCTTCAATTCCTCGATACCGATCACCGTGAGCGGTGTCGGTGCCTCGAAGCCGGCGCGCTCGATGCGCGTACCGGTCACGACGACCTCGTCGAGCGAATCGGCGACGGCTGCCTCCTGCGCTACGACGGGCGCTGATGTCAGCGCCATCGAAGCGACAAGCGCCATGGCACCACTGCCCCAGGCCATGCCGACGCGCTGTCGCGAGCCGACAATTTGTCGGACCGTGTCAGCGACGCTGGCAGTTTTGATTGATTTATTCATAGTTTCCCTCCGCTCCTGTTCCCCGGATAATTATTCGTGGCGATTCATCGCCGACTCTCGTCGTGTGTCCCGCATGAACACGTATACCAAAAGTGATGTCGCAATACACATGGTCAAGTAGTAGTAGAACCACTGCTCCTGACCGATGGATTTGAACCAAAGAGCCACCGGCTCAGCTGTTCCGCCAAATAGCGAGACCGTCAATGCATACGGCAGTGCGACTCCCGTCGCTCGAACCGTGGTCGGAAACAATTCGGCTTTGACCACGGCGTTGATGGAGGTGTAACCAGACACGATGATCCAAGCCAAGGCGATCAGGAAGAAGGCTTCGAGTGCGCTGGAAGCAGTCTGCAGCGCCGTCAACAACGGGATCGTGAACAAGGTTCCTGCTACACCGAAGCCGATCAACAGCCACTTGCGTCCGATGACATCCGACAAAGCTCCGTAGATCGGTTGCAGACACATCGCAAACAACAGCGAACCCGCTGTCACTAACGTCGTCTGTTCGCTCGTCAACTGCACCGTGAGCTTCAAGTACTTTTGCATGTAGGTGGTATAGGTGTAGAACGCGGCCGTTCCACCCATCGTCAAACCGACCACCAACATCAACTCGCGCGGATAGCGCATCAGAGCACGCAGCGAACTCTCTTTGCGCTCAACGCTTTTCGCAGCGACGAAAGATTCGGTCTCGTGCAGATTGCGGCGCATCAGAGCCGCCACGACGGCGAGCAGGGCGCCGATGATGAAGGGAATACGCCAGCCCCAATCCATCAGTTGCTCTTCGGTCAAAAACACTTTCTGCAGAAGCAGCAGGACCATCACCGCACAAAGCTGACCACCGATCAGCGTGACGTACTGAAAGCTTGAGAAAAAGCCTCGATGATTCGGGTGAGCCACTTCACTGAGGTAGGTGGCACTCGCGCCGTACTCACCGCCCAAGCTCAAGCCCTGCAGCAGACGCGCAACGAACAACATGATCGGCGCGGCGATCCCGATCGAATCGTAGGTCGGCGTGACTGCAATGAGCAGCGAACCGAAGCACATCAAGGCGACCGAGAGCGTCAAAGCCGTGCGCCTTCCACGGCGATCCGCGATGTGTCCGAAAATGATGCTACCGAGCGGTCTCACCAAAAATCCGAAAGCGAACAGCAAAGCGGCATTAAGTTGCTGCACCACAATGTCGTCGCCCGGAAAAAACTGGTGGGCGAAGTACAACGCGAACGCCGCATAGGCGTAGAAGTCGTACCACTCGACCAGGTTACCGACAGAGCCGATAAAAACCGCTCGACCTCGTTTGACGAAGTCAGCCCGATCCATGGGTTGCACCGTGTTCGTCACGGAAACGCGACCGCCCATACCAATGTAGCCACCCCATCCATCGGCGTACCGACATCCACTTTGCTTTGCGGATTCATCGCGTAGAACATGTCATAACTATCGTGTCCGAACATATCGCCAGGTTGCTTGTCACCGGCGAAGGTCCAAAGCGCATAACCTTGATAAGCCCACTGCTTCTTGCCATCGGCGCGGACATAGACATCCCAGTAACCACGCGCCACCGCATCATCCGGAGCGAGCAATGGCGCCCATTTTTCGCAGTCGCGCAAGCAACGCGCGTTGACACCGAGATCGCGCCCCACTGCGGGGCGCTGCGGCGCACCGCGATGCAGACTACGGCCGCCGCCAGATTGGTAGATGTGGCCGTCGCGCTTGTAGAGCGTTTTACCTGCTTGGGTGGCAAGAACGAGCCCTTGGCTGGCGGTCAATTCGGTACGCACACCAGCCGGCATGAAGTGGCGGTAGATCGCAGCGACACTCCACGCGCCGCCCACGCCATAGGCATCGCCAGAACGGCTATCGCCCGAATAGGTGTAGAGCGGGCGACCCTTCCACGCCCACTGCGAGCGTCCATCTTCTCGGGAGACAACAGAAAACTCTCCGATCGCGACCGCGACGGCTGGCGCCGGCACCGGCAGGCGTCGCTTGCCTGAAGCCCGATCACCCTCGAGCAGCGGCGGCTCCTCGTCCCCCTCATGAACATAGACCGTCATACCGCGATGATCGACGAGCGTAACCGCGGCGGCATCCAATACTTCCGCGACCTTCAAGCCAGGCGGGGTGATGACACCGCCGCGCATGGGCTGAACCAGCGCGACCTCCCAGCCCTCAAGCTTCGGCTTCTCGCCACCCGCGCCACGCACACCGCTACCGCGTCGACCACCGCCGACCATGTTGCCAAAGCCATCACGACGCTTCGCGCCAAAGCGCGCCGCGCTGTTACCGAAAACGGAGCCCGGATCCGCGTCTTCAGCAAATGTGTACACGAGACGTCCCTTCCACGCCCATTGCGATGAGCCATCAGCGCCCTGCACGATGGTCCAATCACCGATTGGCTGACTATTCTTTGCCGGCTGCACAGCCTTGAAGCGCGGGTCGCAGTCTTGCTTGCAGGGGCTCGCGTCTACTTCACGGAAATAAAGCGTCTTTCCCTTGGCGTCGGCAAAGGCCACCTCATCGCGGTACACCATCGAGGCGGTTTCCTTCCCGAGATCCCAACCCTGACCGCGACCCACCGCCTGCAGTGTGATGCCAGGTGGCGTCGAGAGAACGGTCGTCGACTCGGCCTGCGAAGATTTGCCCCACGGCCACCAGGAAATGGCCTGTGCTTGAGTTGCCGAGAGAACAGCGCCGATCACAGTCAATAAGACAACCGGAGCGAGTAAGCGGATTCGTCGTTCTCGGGACATTGCTCCTGCTCCCCTACGCTCAGCTCAACATATCGGTAATGGGACGGGTCGCACGATTGGACTGACTGCCCCAAGCACTGGTGCGAACGCCGAAGCCCTGCTGCACGGTCAGACCGACGCGAGTGACGGGATCGCCCGCAAGCGCGATGTGCCGTCCGGTGCGGAATAAACCACCGGCGTTGCCCACGGTCATGGTCGTGACGTTGTCCATCGTATGCGTGCGCGCATATCCATGATCGGTCTGCCACAACACGAGCATGCGATCGAGTACTGAGCCTGCGCCCTCCGGCGTCGTCTCGAGTTTGCCCAAGAAATTAGCGAACAGTTGATTGGCCCACATGATGAACCACGTCGTCTCGGGCTGATAACCCAACGCGTCGTCGATCGGTTCCTCGTGGGTATAGCCGTGCCACGTTTGAGTCGAGCCCGCCTTGCGACAGCCTTGAGTGTTCATTGTCACGTTGAAGACGCGCGTTTGCCCACAAGTGACCGCATGGATCAACAAAGATGTGAAGAGATCGATATTGCGTTCAACGGCCGTCACCTCTCCGCCCGGCTCGACCTCGACACCGATACTCGGCGGCGGCTTACAGGCCGGAAGCGGCTCGGGTGGTTCGAGCTGCATCGCAATTTGCTTCTCGAGTTGTCGCAGCGAGGTGAAGTACTCATCGAGCCGAGCCCGATCACTCGCACCAACCGCTTTCAAGACCGCCCTACGCTGATCCGCCACCTGCGAAAGCACACTAGCCTTGGCCAAGGCCTTGGTGGACGGCACGAATTCAGCGGCGTTCGGATCCTGAAAGTCCGCGCCGAAAATTCGCCGATAGAGCGCGGCAGGCGAAGCCTCTACCGGTTTATAAGCCGCACCCGCGCGCTTGCTAACCCCAAAGCGACCGCCCGTGCCGGTCACATCCAGCGTCTGGAAGCGAGTTTGCTTGCCGATCACATCGGCGATGTCGCTATCGAGACTCGCGCCACTCTCGCGCCCACTCGGAATGCCACCGAGAGTGGCGATTTGCACACCGGTCTTGTGCGTCTCCACAGGGCGTCCATCGAGGTGGTAGTAGCCACCACTGATCAGATTGATTCGCTCCTTCCAAGGATCGAACATTGCCAGCTCGACCTTGTTGCGATAGTTGCTACCGGTTTGATCGGGCACCCATCGACCGGGATTCAAGCCGAGGTACTGGAACCAGTTGCCGAAAACACTCGGTAGCGCCTGACCCGTGCCAGCCAAAGCCGTTCCTGATTCGTTCAAAAAACAATCGAGAAAAGGCAAACCAACAGCGACTGCCGAGCCTGCGAAAGTGCCTCTTAAAAAGCCACGACGCGTCGTACTCATTTTCGGTACCTCACCGGCCCACCGCGGCCGTTATGGTGTCAACGGGAACGGCAGCTCGCGCGGGTGCTGCTTGAAAAAACTCGGGGCTCGTCACGATCGCCCGCATCAGATCGGGCACTTTAAAACCGTTTTCACGGAATTGAACGCGCATCTGCTTCAGAAATACTCGCTGATCCTGCGTGAGATCCTGACCGAATGCATAAGCCGTCATACGCTTGACTAGACAGGAGGGAATGGCCGGGTTGTCACGGACCACCTGAGCAAGCTCTAGCGAGTTCGAAAACTCGACGCCATCGAGATCGCCAGAAGTGTCGATCGGTTGGCCGTTTTCCACCAAGCGGAACTCGCCGGCTCCGTCGAAATTCTCAAGCGCCAGGCCCATCGGATCCATGATGCGATGGCAGCCGGCACAGGAAGGCACCGTCGAATGGGCGATCAATCTTTGACGCACCGTCTTGTGGATCGGATCCGCCGTATTCTGCACAACCGTGAACTGCACATCGGGCGGCGGCGCCGGCACGGTCTGACACATGAGCACTTCGCGTAACGCTTTACCTCGATCCGTTGGTGATGTTCTGCCTGGGGGTGAGTGCAACGCCGTAAAGCTCGCGTGACTCAAGATGCCAGCGCGCGGATCCTCTGCGGAGAATTCAAACGGTTCCCAACCCTCCACCCCACCATTGGGTCCCTCGTGCGCCAAAGGCACCTGATAGATCGCCGCCAGCGACGGAGTTAGAAATGTCTTCTTCGTGGTGAAGACATCCCGATAGTCGCCCTGCTGATCGAGCAACAGATGCACCAACGTGCGCAGCGTCTGTTCTTGTGCATCGGCCATCTCGCGTCGACTGAACTTCGGAAATAGAGCCGGGTCCTTGCTCAAGGTTTCGAAGGTATCGAAACGAAGCATGTCGTAGAAAAAAGCGCGCACGCCCTCTTCGAGACGCGGGGACGCCATCATTCGGTCAACTTGGCGCCGGAAGCCTCGATCACTATCGAGCTCACCGTCGCGAGCTGCACGCAGTAATTCGGCATCCGGTCCCGTGTTCCATAAAAAGAAACTGAGCCGAGATGCGCGCGAGTACGCATCGAGTCGATACCCATCAGAGCGATCGGGATCCTCCTCGATGACGGGAATCCGAAACAGAAACTGAGGCGATGTGAGCATCGCCGAGAGACTCATCGCGAGTCCTGCGTGGAAATCTCCCAACGCTTTGGTGGCGGCAGCCGCGGCGGCGACGAAACTGCGCAACTCCACTTCCGTCAGTGGCCGGCGGAACAAGCGCTCACCGACAGGCGTCAGAAACTCGCTCGCGCAGCGATCATCCGGTGCATCAGCCTTGGCTGGCGTACAGGACAAAAAGACCCGACGATTCTCCTCACGCAACAAGACCTGCTCGGAAATGGCTTCCGCCATGGCATCGAACTGTTCCATACCCGCGGGCGAGACACTCACGCTGGAGGCGCCAACCACCAGCAATCCCCCTTCGCGCATGACGGGCTCCAGACGACCGCCCAGATCGATATGCGCACCGAACACGTCGGTTATGGCCAGTCGATATTGCTCCGGCGTCAAGCGCGGCGCTTTCACTTCGGGCGGTTGAAACACTTTGGCAGAGCGCGGCGTGGAATCCGGCCAAAGGAAAAAAGCGCCGGCAGCAACGACGAGAAGCGAGGCGGCGACGGTGATCAGACGTCGGGACGGCTTAATCATGACTTCGGTCTCTCTCGCATGGCTGTTCTAACCTGCGACCCCGGCACCGTCACGAATGCCGGTATGGCAGTGAAACGGTACGCGGCAGAAATAGCCAAATTTTGCCCTGTCTTCGGATCAGGCTCGGCGTCCGCTGCCTTCTTCATCGCGTGCCACAACCCGGGACGATCACCGACGATACCGTTGTGGGAAAACGCAAAATACAGCTCACGCCACGGTTGGAATCCGCCGATCAGACCATCCCACTGGCCCCGCGCGTCCTGCTTCAGGCGCAGCTGAAATTGACTCAGGTTCAGCACCGGCGCACTAAGTCCGTTCCAAAGAATACTGAAGCGTGGCTGCCGTAATACCGTCAGTTCCCCGTCGCGCAGGTAACCCCGGTATTCGTTGATCGAACGAGGGTCCGGGTCGGCTCGGTAGGTCGCATGCCAGCGCGGCGAACCATCCATATTCGAGCGCAAGTGATCGAGTGATCGCTGAATTCGAACAATGACCTCACCCGATTTTCCCGAGGGCACATCCGTGATGGTCATCAGCCAAGCAGGCTGCGAATCTCGCAGCTGCACCCAAACCCATTCACCGTATGCAGAGGGACTCGTCCAGGTACCCCTGAAGTTCTGGTTGCAGCCGAGCGCGCGGAACAACTGATTGTCGATACCCGGCTTACCTGTCACTAGATCGACGAAATCGTCGGCCGACTGCTTGCCGTCTAGATCAAACCCAACCGACTGCCTGGCATCAACGAATTTCAGTTGCGGGTCGGGAACCGCCTCAGGGTGCGTCATCGGGTTAACAGGCTCCCCGTTGATTAGCGCACGACGCTCGAGGATTTCATTCACTTTGCGCTCCCCGTCGCCACCCTGATCCCAGCCGGCCATGAGACGGCGGACCTCGGCGCTCGAGTGTCCCATCGTCCGAAGTGCAACGGCGATCTGGCCGCGCTCGTCTTCCGGATTGACGCCGCCGGGACAGTCCCCGGGGTTATTCGTGAACTGCTGCGAGAGGAAGCTCACCACGAAAGTTCGACTTTGAGCGCCCGCGGCGAAACTCGCTGGTGATACCCCGAGCAGAGACAGCGCGATGCCGAGCGCCACGCCGCGCTGCCAATTAGCTCGCCACCTGAAACCCCCGTCTCGTTCCCACACGCCAGCCACCTCCGGGATTGCCGACTACGGTACCGGGACTAAACTACGCCTCGATGCTTTTCGACGCGAATGAAATAATCGGGACGCATCATAACCATGCGTTATTTCCGATAGCGGCAACATCACTCCGCCTAAGGTGACCAAAACGGTGACCACAAAGCCCGAATCTGCTGCAGTGCTGTCCGCGATACAGTCGGCGCTGGTCGCAGGTCGCCTCGATGCTGCCGCAGACCAACTCACTCAGGCGATCCAGAGCGGCTTAGTAACCGAGGATTCGGATTGGTGGCACACCCGGGCACTCGTTGCCTACCAGAGCGATCAACTCGATGAAGCAATCGACTATTGGCGCCGCTCGATGGAGCGGAACCCGCAACCACACTATCGCCACAACCTCGCCAGCGCCCTTTGCACCCGCGCCGCTTTGCAGGCGGAAGCTCAAGACTTGGCATCGGCATTCGTCACCCTCACCGACGCCGTCCATATCGCGCCCGAGCTATTCGAGGCTCAGGCAGCCCTCGGTATCGTCGCCACCGCGTTACAGCGCTGGGATGTCGCCACCGACGCCTTGCAAGCGGGCCTTCATCTCGACGACACCAGAGCGCGTATCCACGATGCGCTTGGCGTGCTGGCGGCACGTCAGCAACGGTGGGCAGAGGCGATCCGGCATCATGCGAACGCCATCCAACGCGACTCCCAAGACGCCGACATTTGGAACAACTTGGGTCACGCATTGCTGCAGACGGGCAGCAGCGACAAAGCGCTCGTTGCCCTCGAACAGGCGATCGCCATCAAGTCCGATTTCGCCGAGGCGCATAACAATTTGGGTAACGCAAAACGCGACTGCGGGCAGTTTTCAGCGGCAAAACGACACTACCTTAAGGCCCTCGAGTTGAAACCCGCTCTCACCGAGGCCGAGTTCAATTTCGCGGATCTGCATCGATACCAGCTTGATGATGTCGAGTTCACCCGTCTTAAGCAGGCGTCACTTCCCGAACATCCTGCGAGTGCCGCCTTGTTGCTCTTCGCGCGCGGCAAGGCATTCGATGACGTGGGCCAAGCGGACAATGCCTTCGCGAGCTGGAACGAAGCCAATCGTTTGATTCGTCTCAGCAATGGCTACGATGAAGCACAGACACTGCGAAGACTCGAGCAACTACGCATGACGCTCGAGAAGTGCGGTCATCGTCCACCGAATCCCGCCGCAACAGAGCCGATGCCGAATCATGTCTTCATCGTGGGCGCTCCTCGCTGCGGATCTACGCTACTAGAACAAATTTTGACGAGTCACCCCGCCATCCGAGGTATCGGCGAGCGTGATTTCTTTGAGCAAGCCGTCTTGGCGGAATCACGGCAAGGCCCGATCTCTGATGACCAGCTTCTCAAGATTGCCAAGCGGTACGCTGGAACCACACAGTCATACCTCGGGCAGGCGTCAGGCGTATCGCTCATCGTCGATAAGTTTCTTGCCAATGCGCTGTACTTGGATGTCATTTCAAGGGCTCTGCCCGCCGCCAAAATCGTCGTGCTCTTTCGTGACAAACGCGATCTCGCCCTATCCTGCTTCTCGAAGCGATTCAGTTCTGGACACCCTTACGCTTATGATCTCGCTGAGCTCGGTAGATACTTGACCGCACATGATCAGCTGCTCGATACCGCGTGCCGCCATCTTCCCGCAAACTCCGTGCTGCGTATCCAGTACGAAGAGATGGTCGAGCGCCCCGAGACGGTGATTCGTCACCTACTGAACTTTCTTGGCGTGAGTTGGCATCCCCAGTGCCTGGAGTTTCATACGATGGAGCGCATCGTGACCACGGCCAGTGCTCAACAGGTTCGGCAGCCAATCAATCGTCATGGTATCGGTCGTTGGCAACGTTACGAGCGCCACCTCGGGCCACTGCTGGAAGCGCTATGAAACTGCCTGCGCGACGACTCACCCTGACATCACTGCTCTTCGTATCTCTGCTGAGCACATTACCACCGACGATCGCCGCGGAGACGCGACGGCCGCGCGTGTTGATCGATGCGGCACACCATAACTTCCATACCGCAGAGGGTCGTTACGCCCCCTTGGCAAGACTCCTACAAGAGTCCGGATTTACAGTGCACTCCGCAACCGGCCCGATCACGCCGCAGTTGCTACAAACGACCGATATCCTGGTTATCGCCAATGCTTTACACGCGTCGAACGTCGATCGCTGGGAATTGCCGGTAGCGCCTGCATTCTCCGCGGAAGAAACGGGGCTACTCACCTCTTGGGTTGAGAATGGCGGCTCACTGTTACTAATTGCCGACCACTTCCCCTTTCCCGGTGCCATCGTCGATCTCGCTGCAAATTTCGGCTTTCGGCTCTTCAACGGCTTCGCCATACGAGCAGACGTGGCGGCGGAAGATGTCTTCGACCTCGACCTCGGCTCGCTCAGGCCTCACAAGCAAATTACGGGCGCCGATCTGAAGACGCCAGTGACCCGAATCGCGGCCTTCACCGGCAGCGCCTTTGAAGCACCCACAGAAGCACAACCGCTGATGGTGCTCGGCAAGGACTATGAGCTTTGGCTGACTTCACGCGCGTGGGAGTTTCGAGCCGATACGCCGAGAAGGTCGGCAAACGGCCTTTTGCAGGGCGCAACGCATTCGCATGGCAAAGGTCGCGTTGCGATTTTCGCCGAGGCAGCCATGTTCACGAGTCAATCGGCGCCCGACGGCCAGACGTCCATCGGCTTTGATGCTCCGGCTGCGCGCGATAATCGCGCCTTCGTCATCCATGTTTTTCGCTGGCTGACGGACCCGATCAATCGACGATAAAAAGAGTGGCGCCCTGCTTCGACGAGGACCGATGCGGCATCGTGTCATCGGCGACTTGATAACTCATACCCGCTCTCAACTCGACGATCCGACCATCTTGCAACTCCGTCGTCAGATCGCCTTGCATGCAAAAAAGCACATGTCCCTTGGCACACCAGTGATCGGCCAGATATCCCGCGCTGTATCGCACGAGACGCACTCGGATATCGCCAAATTGCTGCGTGCGCCAAAGCGCTTCACCCGACTCACCGGGATGGCGCGTTTCGGCAACGGCAGACCAATCGGTCGTCGCAAAGGGGATGTTCGTCATGTGCATGCGCGCAACTCCGGAAAGACTCAATAACGCGCGACCGGACGCGAACCATCCGCCCACTCGGCCATCGAGCCGTCATATAACGAGACCTGCGGATTACCGACGAGCTCCGACAAAATGAACCAAGCGCCTGCGCCCATGTGCCCGGTGTTGCAGTACGTAATCGTGGGGCGATCCTCGGCAATCTGCAGACTCTGCAAAATTGACCGATAGTCTTCGACGGTTAGGTAGCGCTGAACGCTGCCCTCTGGCTTCGCACGCAATTCTGTCGGGAACACTCTCGAGCCCGGAATGTGCCCATAAGCGGCGACAACGGGGCGCTTAGCGAGACCATGAAAGAATGCTAACGGACGCGCATCGACCAGCTGAACTCCCGACGCCGACGCCTGCATCACAGCCTTGGTATCAGCGAGCAAGTGCATCCTTGGCACGCCTGCTGACCAATCACCGACGGTCTGCTCGGACATCCCGCGCTCGGTTGCACGCCCTTCAGCTACCCACCGAGCGTGACCACCATCCAAAATCGCCAGCTCATCGGCACCGTAGTATTTGAGCGTCCAATAAAGACGAGCGGCGCCGTCAAATTCTTCTACGGTGCGGCCGGCTGCAACGATGACGAGCGGGCGCTTGGCATTCACGCCGATCGAGCGCATCAGCACTTCTATGGCTGACGCATCCGGCAGCATAGCTGGAATGTTTCGGCCTTCGATGTTGCGTGTTTGGCGAATCTTGCCCGCTACGACCAATCGCGATCCGGGGATGTGCGACGCGACATATTCACCCGGGTCTTCTCGAATCTCGAGAATCGTCACCGCCGACTGGTTGGTAGCGAGCCACTCCGGTGTGACCAACGGACCTGGCAACACAGCGGCCTGAACGAGTCCGACGACAGAGCTCAGTACGGTCATTCCCCAAAGCAAACATCGTCGCAACAACATCGCGTTGATCATCATGGTGTCCTCTGAAATCAAAACCCTTCGTCATTGCGCAAATAACGCCATTGCCCCACCGGCAAAGCGCCGAGCATCACGCGCCCCGTACGGATACGCTTCAAGCCAACCACCCGTAGACCTACAATTTCGCACATCCGACGAATCTGTCGCTTGCGACCTTCTCGCAAGCCAAAGCGCAGTTGATCCTCATTTTGCCAAACCACGCTCGCCGGCTTGAGTTTCACGCCGTCGAGTGTCAATCCATATCGCAAACGGGCAAGACCCTCGTCCGAGAGCATCCCTTGTACGCGTACGAGATACTCTTTCTCGACGTCGTTACCGCCGATGAGTTGTTTGGCGATGCGGCCATCTTGCGTGTAGACCATGAGCCCGGTCGAATCGATATCGAGTCGCCCGGCTGGTGCCAAACCTTGCAGGTGTTTCAGTTCAAACCGTTTGCCCGAATCATCGCCACTCCAACGATTCTCCGGACGGATCAGGACCGTGGCCGGTTCGTAGCCATCCTCGGCCTGACCTGAGACGTAACCGATCGGTTTGTTGAGGATGACCGTCACCAGTTCATCCTGCTGAGCTCGTGCACGACGATCGATTTCGATCGTGGCGTCGCGGCTGACCCGAGTGCCGAGCACATCGACGATGCGACCATCGACGCGCACCCAGCCGTTGACGATCCACTGCTCGGCCTCGCGGCGAGAGCACAAACCCAATTCACTCATGCGCTTAGAGAGGCGCGGTTGGTCTTCTATCTCGTTCATCACGCAACATTGTGACAGACGCTATGATGCTCAGGGTCTACCACCGCAAGGACTGTCGATCATGTGGCCATCTGTTGCAGCTGTCGGGATCGGGGCCGCGCTCGGCGCCCTCCTTCGCTGGCAGCTCGGCGAGCGACTCAATCGCCTATTCCCAAGCATCCCGCCGGGCACACTCGTTGCCAATATTATCGGTGGCTACATCGTGGGTTTTGCGCTCGCGGCGCTAGCACAACGAGACGATCTGCCCGTTGAGTGGCGACTGCTGATCATCACCGGTTTTTGCGGCGGTCTCACGACATTCTCGACCTTCTCGAGCGAAATCGTGAGCTTGCTACAACAAGGGCGCCTCGGCATGGCCGCAAGCGGTATCGCCCTCCATGTTGCAAGCTCGCTCGTGGCAACGCTAGCCGGCCTCGGCACTTGGCAGCTACTGCGAGGCGCTTGAACTCAATGGATCCGATCGTCACCTTGAGCCAGCACTCCATCGTCACGCTGGAATATTTGGCGACCGCCGCTTTTGCGATATCCGGCGTGCTCGGTGCGCTGCGAAAGCGCATGGATATCGTCGGTGTCTGTGTTTGCGGATTTCTCGCAGCCTTCGGCGGCGGAACGCTACGCGACATCCTGCTCGATCGAAGACCGTTTTTCTGGGTCGAGCATCAGGCTGTGCTGCTCGGCGTGCTCGCCCTCTCGATCATTTGCGCCACACTCATCAGCCGTGCTCGTCTTGAGCGTAGCGAGCGCTGGCTACAAGCGCCCGATACGATTGGGCTGGGTTTGTTTTGCGCTACGGGCACCCATCTCTCGTGGATCATGCAGCAGCCGCCGATCGTCGCCATCATGATGGGCGTGATCACCGGTACTTTTGGTGGCGTACTGCGCGATCTCGTTTGTAATGAGATGCCGCAGCTATTTCACGACCATAGGCCCTATGCCATCTGCGCCGCGGCGGGCGGCGGCAGCTATGCGCTGATCGCAACCGCAGGCGGTGCCGGATGGATCTCGATGACCGCCTGCGCGCTCGTGACGATCGGGCTACGCGCGCTCGCAATCCACTACGACTTCAAGCTGCCCACCAAAAACGCCTGACGCTCATTGGGTGTTGGCGTCATACGTGACCGCTGCACCGCGGAAAATCGCATTGATGAAGATCAGGTTGAGACCGGCCATGTGAGCGCGGAAGTTGGGGTCTGCCGTAAAGCCAACCACAACGCCTCGACCCGTGGATTTGCTGACGACGAAGGGCTTGAACGCCAACTGCCGCCGATTCTCTTCCCACAAGACCCCTGAAGCGAGTACCTGATCCGGCGCTGCGAAGCGCGCTACGGTATCCGCGTCGTTCAATCGAACAGGCGCGTATATATCGTTTCCCGTGACGAGCACATTCAGTCGAGAGGCCACACCGGCCGTCAGCCAGTGCTCATCCTCAACATCCGCCCGCGCGAGGATCCCTGCCACCGGGCGCGGTGGCGCCTTCAACGGCCGCTCAGCCTTCTGTAAATCGGCCTCCGTAACCAATTCTTTGGCATCAACTCTCGAATCAGCATCGTCCGGTTTACCGGAATCGGGCTTGGCGGACTCGGACTTCGCACCCGCACCGGCTTTCGCACTGGAATCTTTCGCAGCCTCAGACTCCAAGGCATTCTCGAGTTTTAAGGGCAACAACTCGACACCCTTCTCAGCGAGGTAACGCGTCCCGCTCCCAAGTCCAATCAGGACTCCGCCGCGTTGAACCCAGTTCTTCAGATTCTCTGCGCCGCGCTTACCGAAAGTCGCGGCATAACTACCACCTTCACCCGGCACCACGATCACATCGAAACCATCGAGATTGGCCGCACTTACGCGACGTGCGCGAATCAGGGTCACCGGATAGCCGAACTGCTGCTCCAGGACGAAGCGGGTATGCCCCGCTGAATAGCGCTCCGTGGGCTCGTCCCAAATCAGCGCAACACGTGGCAACGGCATGTGCAGCATATCGGGCGAGCCTAGGCTCGGACCCTCACTCACCCAGCTATCCGATACGGCAGTCACCCGTACGCCACTCTCTCGTGCAAGCTCCAGCACGCGAGCCGCCAGGTTCTCAGATGCCATCGCGCCATCCACGAACAAGGAGCCAGCTGGATATTTCACGCTGCCGAGCGTGAATTCTTTGTTTGACGATTTGACGGGCAAACCTGCTCGCAAAGCCGCAGTGAGAAAGCGTGCCGAGGCCGTGCTACCCCATGGCACGACATAGCCAACCGAGCTCGAATCACCGATCACGCGACCACTGGGCTGCCAATCGCTCGCAACCAGCTCGCCTTTCACCACAGGATCGTTACTGCAGCTAACAATCGGTACGTTGAACATCAACGGCAGCGACCAAGCAGTCACATCGTAAATTTCATCGGGAAGACCCTTGGAGACCCGATCCTCCTGTCGCTTAACGAATTCAGCCTTCATTACGGTCTTCTCGTCGAGCAGCGTGCGGATCAGTCGCTTCGTCGGCTGAGCCGCCGAAACAACATAGCTACCCGCGTCAAAGCGACGTCCACAAGCCGCAAAGGCGGCATCCGATCGACGAACCTCAATCCCGTTTCGCGCCAACGTGACCGCGAGCCTTGCGGCCATGTCAGCATCGGGCGCCTCGGGAATCACATAGGCCTTGACCGGCTCGCGCTGACCCTCGGCAATGGCGCTAGCGCGATAGTCGGCGAAGTCGCTCAGAAACCGCGAGCGGTTATTCGCAACGACCTCGACGGCCGAGAGCGAGGCGATGAACTGACTTTTGACCGTATCGGAAAAATGTAGCAGCGAGCCATCAGCGCGACGCGCCACGAGACCACGCGACGAGCCTTGCTCGTAAACCATCGCGCTCGCACCTTGATAATTCGGCCAGCCACTACCGTATCCCGGGAAAAATCCATCAAAGATTTCCCGGTTGAAATACCGCAAGCCCACCTTATCGAACCAAGCGGCGTTATTGCGTGCGATGAGCTCCACGTTACCTAGCTGCCTCGGCGTCAGATTAGGGTTGAGCGGATCCGCCTCGGGCGGAAAGAAGAAGGTTTGATTAGCGCCCATTTCATGAATATCAGCGACTACCACCGGCATCCACTCGAGCATCAAACGCGCATGGGCTCTCATCTCAGGCTGCGTCTGTGTGAACCAATCGCGGTTCATGTCGAAAACGTAGTGATTCATGCGACCGCCCGGCCAGGGCTCATCACGCTCAGCAGACAGCGGTGACGGGTCTGGCTCAAGACCGCGTGCAGCGCGATTACTGTTGATGAAGCGCTCACGCCCATCCGGATTCTGCAACGGCAAAACGACGACCACGGTTTCTTCGAGCATCTTGGCGACACGTGAGTCGCCGCGCGATGCGAGCAGATGATAAGCCGTCAATAATGCCGCATCGGTCGTGCCCGGCTCATTGCCGTGAACGGAGTGAGATAGCCAAACCACGGCAGGCATCGACTGGATGATCGCTCTCGACTCATCCGTGCTTAAGCGACGCGGATCGGCGAGCCTACCCATCGCCTTTTTAATGTCATCAAGTCGAGCGATGTTTTTCTCGCTACTGATCACACCATAGATCAGTTTGCGCCCTTCCCAGCTCTCGCCGTACTCGAAGGTGCGCATGCGCTGCGGCACCGCCGCTGCCAAGGCTTCGAAATACCGATTGACTTGATCCGCTCGAGCCATCTCGGCACCCGATTCAAAGCCGAGCACGCTGCGCACCGACGGGATGGCCGGGTCGTAATCGGCACCGGGCCAGTAATCCGAAGTTTGGGGGGTCAAAACGATCGGAGCACGAGCGGTCACCTCCGGCGAACCTGTAACCGCGACAAGCGCCGCGACGACGACACCCGCTCGAGCTAGCGTGCAATTGGCAAGCATGCGACTCATCTCCAATGTGGTGGCGGACATTATCCACAACCGACGGGTCGATCGCATCGCTTCGAGGGTTAATCCAAGCGACCAGTCAATCGCCGCATCAAAACCCGAACGCGATGGGCTTAACGAAGGCCTTCGATCTCTCTCTGGGGGACGCCGTCCGGTACCAGCGGTTGTCCGGTATGCCATCCCGGAGGCTAACCCGAGCCTCTACTTCACCATGTCGCTGGCGATCACGTTTCCGTTCAACATTTTGATCGGACTACCGCTGTATCTTTGGATTATCGAAAAACTTTGGTAGTAAGCCGGATATGATTGCAAGATCCGATCAGGAGAGATGCCATGTACCGACCGGTCCCAGGACTCCCCGGCCGCCGCTGGATCGAACGTCTACTCTCGAAACGAGCGCGACGCGCAGCCAGCCGAGACTTTCTCTTCGACACACTCCCCAAAGGCGGCACCGTCATTGAGGTCGGCGTTTTCGATGGCGACTTTTCGGAACGCATCCTCGCCATCAACGAACCGGCGGTACTACACTTGGTCGACCCGTGGTTCACGCGGGATGATGGCTCTCTTTACGACGGTCCTACCCAAGACCTGGGCTCAAAAGAGACGGCGACTGCAGCGCTCGAGGAACAGTACCAACAGGTAGCGAAACGCTTTGCCAAAGAGATTCAATCCGGGCGAGTGATCATGCATCGGATGTTGTCACACGATGCGGCAGCACTATTCCCCGACGAACACTTCGACTGGGCCTATATCGATGCCAGCCATTTCTATGACGACGTCAAGCGAGATCTAGAGGCGTTCTTTCCGAAGCTCCGCAAAGGCGGCTACTTTGCCGGTGACGACTATGATCGACGCGGCATCTGGGACCATGGCGTCACTCGCGCGGTAGACGAGTTTCGTCTCGATCCATCAATCGAGACCATTCGCCTCAAAAACCATCAGTTCCTCATTCGAAAACGCTAGCCAACCCCTTCATCTCGCTGTTTACCGAGCGAAGGCGCATCAATGACGATGGCTCGCACCCTCGGCGACTGCCGAGTCGATGTTGAACTGCACTGTCACGCGCACCGAGAGCCGCCGCCATCGCCCAAGTCTCCGGCTCCTTTTTTACCAACATCAAGCGTGAGCCAAAGCACTAGGTCATCTCAGTACAGGTAGCCATGACGAAAGATGATGTCTCATCGCGCTTAAGCGATCGCTTGAGAGCGTGCGTGTTGGCATCATTTCGAATAAAATCGAAATGTGAATATCAACACGGCTACCAGAGCACTTGCCGCCCTCGCACAGCCGAGACGTCTTCAGCTCTTTCGTCAGCTAGTGGCGGCGGGACCCACGGGAGCGACTCCGCAGGAACTACTCGGTGCAGCGAAAGTGGCGAACGCGACCCTCTCCTTCCATTTGAAGGAGCTCGTAGATGCCAAACTCATCACTCAAGAGCGGCTCGGTCGTCATCGGATTTATCGCGCATGCTTTGGCGAGATCAACGCGCTTTTGACTTATCTCGCTGAGGACTGTTGTCGAGGCCAGCCCTGCGAGATCAACATCAAGCCCAAGGCGAAAAAATGACCATACACATTCTGATTCTCTGCACGCACAACTCCGCACGGAGCGTTCTCGCCGAGGGAATGCTAAATCACTTGGCGGCGCGACTTGACCAAGACGTTCGCGCGCACAGTGCAGGTAGCGCACCGAGCGGGCGTATCAATCCGTACGCACTCGGCGCCCTACAAAGTGCCGGTATCGACACCACTGGTTTTCGCAGTAAGAGTTGGGATGAGTTTACTGGCGCGGAGGCACCGCCTCTGTCGATCGTGATCACCGTATGTGACAGCGCTGCCACCGAGACATGCCCGATTTTCACCGGGCAAAGCGAGCACCCCCCTATCAAAATCCATTGGGGCTATCCCGACCCTTCCAATGCAGAGGGCGGCGATGAAGGTAAGCGTCGGGCCTTCGAGCTGACACGCCAGGCGATCGGCTATCGCATGCTGCAGTTATTGCAGCTACCACTGGAGTCGATGGAACGCGCAGCACTCGAGGCCGAACTCGCGCGCATCGGCCGGAGTTGAAACCATCATGAGCGATTCCGATAACAGGACTTCACCCCTCGGTATCTTCGAACGATGGCTGTCGCTGTGGGTCGCGCTCGCCATCGTAGGCGGCATCATTCTCGGCAACCTTGCTCCGGATGCGATCGCAAAAGTGGCCGCACTCGAGATCGCTTCGGTGAACCTCGTCGTCGCCGTGCTGATCTGGGCGATGATCTACCCGATGATGGTTGGCGTTGACTTTGCGAGTATCCGTGATGTCGGTCGCAAGCCCCGCGGGCTGATCATCACGCTCGTCATCAACTGGCTGATCAAGCCATTCACCATGGCCGCGATCGCACTGCTGTTTTTCGATGGGCTCTACGCGGATCTAATGCCGCGCGAGGATGCGCAGCAATACATTGCCGGCCTAATCCTTCTCGGCGCGGCACCATGCACCGCGATGGTTTTCGTCTGGTCGCAAATGACCAAGGGCGATCCTGCCTACACCCTAGTGCAGGTCTCGGTGAACGATCTGGTCATGATCGTCGCTTTTGCACCGATCGTCGCACTGTTACTGGGCGTCACGGATATCGTCGTTCCGTGGGAGACGCTGATTCTGTCGGTGGCGCTATACGTGGTGATCCCGCTGATCGCCGGCGCCGTTACTCGACGCCGTCTGATCGTTGGGCACGGTGCTGACGAACGCCCGATCGAGGCTTTCACGGCGCGCCTGAAACCTTGGTCGGTGATCGGCTTGCTGGCAACCGTCGTCCTGCTGTTCGCTTTTCAAGCTGCGACGATTCTCTCCAACCCTGCGCTGATTTTGCTGATCGCCATTCCGATCGTCATCCAGTCATATGGCATCTTTGCGATGGCCTACGCCTGGGCGTACGTATGGAGAGTGCCGCATAACGTCGCCGCGCCCTGCGCGATGATCGGTACCTCCAACTTTTTCGAACTGGCGGTCGCGGTGGCGATCGGCCTCTTCGGACTCTCGAGCGGTGCGGCCTTGGCGACCGTGGTCGGGGTGTTGGTCGAGGTGCCGGTGATGCTATCGCTCGTGGCGTTTGCCAATCGCACGCGCGGGCGATTCGCGAGTTAGGCCTGAATACCCAAACCGGAAGTCGGGAGGTCCAAAGCGGCAAGGATTGACCGATTGGAATGGACACCAAAAACAGCAACGGGATTCGAAAGAAATACGGTAAGTTATTGATTATTAATTATTTAAACTGCCTTCTCCGAAACCGATTTCGAGTGGCTTCCGACGCGAACTGTCGAGTCTCCGACTGGTACTGAATTTGCATGTCTTTGGTACCTGCTGGAGGCGTTATGACGGCACTGCGAATTTTCATCGGTTGGGATAGTCGGGAGGAGATTGCCTACGACGTCTGTCGCCAGTCCCTCGAGGCACACAGCTCTATCCAACTCGACATCATCCCGATCAAGCAGGACGAGCTTCGCAGACGCGGTCTGTACACCCGCCAGGTCGATGCACTGTCATCAACGGAGTTTAGCTTCACCCGCTTCCTGACCCCTCACCTGTCCAACTACCAAGGTTGGGCGGTCTTTGTAGATTGCGATTTCCTTTTCCGGCGAGACATCGCAGGACTACTCGACTATCGCGACCCGTCCAAGGCGATGTATTGCGTCAAACACGACTACCGCCCGAAAGAGTCCACGAAGATGGATGGACAGCCTCAAACGCAATACGCGCGCAAGAACTGGTCAAGCTTCATGCTCATCAACTGCGCCCATGAGCAGGTTAGGCAACTGACGCCATCGGTCGTCAACTCGCAGACCGGTCTCTTTCTGCACCGGTTCCAATGGCTGACGGATGACGTCATCGGGTCGCTGCCCGTCACTTGGAATTACCTCGAAGGTTGGCACACTCGTGAGGACTGCGAGGATCCAACCGCCGTGCATTACACACGCGGTGGCCCGTGGTTCGACCATTGGCAAGATGTTGAGTATGGTGCGGAGTGGTCAGCCGCGGCGGCGAGCTACCGTCAATCGGTGCAGCTCGCCAAGAACGCCCCGCTATTGTCAAACTCGACGAGTCGCTCATCCGCCCACTCGCCCCAACTTGCGGGTTGTCGTTAGGCTCGGCGTGCCCCTCTGGCATGCCCCTCTAGCTTTGGTTCAACGCGAGAGTTTGCTTGTGAGACGCGACGCGACAAGCGTCAGCACAAGCAAACCAATGAGCCCGATTGCCCAAATGATCCACGCAAGCGGAACAAGCCAATCCAATGACTGGCCGAGCGCAGGTAAAAGCGCAAGCAAAGACTCAAGTAGCGCAGTCGCCCACTGGATCCATTCACGCCAACCTAAAAGGTCAGCCCACGGTGCCAACCAATCGGGGATGGGCGGCTGAACAACGACGCCCGACGCGGCCGCTCCCTCGACGGGCCGGATAAAGTCCACAGCGGCACGAATGAGTGCAATAGCGAGAGCGACCCCGCCCGTCCAAATCGCGGAGAAAAATAGAAACGCACTCCAAATAATAGCCTTCATGATTTAGCGAACCTCACTAATTGGGCGTAGAACCACGCGTCTTCCACAACGACATGCAGCTGGAACTTTGCCGTCGAACAACAAGTCACTAGCAAAGATATTGCTCATATAGACAGTGAACGCGTCGGTAGTAATCGCAAAGGCGGCCGATTGCGTATCAACTTAAGCATCGGGTTGTCGGCGAGGTTGGGCTTCTCGTCCATCATCACTAGCATCTTGATCCCGGTATCGATCAGTACGACAACGATAAACACCAACCAGACCCAAGCTGGCAGACCGAGCCACATCGCGGTCAAGAGGTCCATGTCTGACACCTTAAAAGCCAGTAGAGAGGCAGAAGAGCGGCTACATTAACGACACTCTTATATTTCGGAATAGTCGTATTTTTCGTTTTTATAGTTCGAGTATTACGAAAACTAGTACCCACTGCAGACTCGCTTTCGAAACAATCGCGGCGAACGTCAGTGCGGCATCGGTCAACGCGTCGATGACTGGGCCTTGACGTCAAAAGTTTGTTGCACCTAGTATCTCAAAATGATTTCGTCGGTCCGAATTGCACTTCTAAATTCACGCAGTCTGCGGGACAGTGCGCGCGCGACCGTTTGTTTTTCGCCGGCCACAGATTCTCAAGCCCGGCACTCTTCCTCTCGCTTCATCTGAAGTAGTTGCTCGGTCGCCGGGCACTTCGCCCGCGCACTTGTCCACCTATTTTTCCGGAGTTCTCTCATGCACAACGTCCGCCGACGCGAACGGATTTTGACTGTCGTACCGAAGCGCCCGATGTGATCACCCGGTTACGTTTCGGTGCTCTCGCCGCTCGGCTGTCATTGTCATGATCCTGTTTCAGCCCGAGGCGAGTGGCGATTACACCTCCTGACGGTCTAATCTCTTACTTGGCTCGCTTTTAACAGTTTCGGATACATCTAATGACCGATACCCATTGTGGTTTGCACCGCTTGATTCGCTCGCAGACCGGGACTGCGACGGCTTCGACGCTACTGCGCCTACTTGATGTAGATGCGCGCTTGGTTCAACCCCTGCGCGATGAGGTTTCACAAGCCGAGCTCGCCTTTGCTGTCTCGGTCATCCTCTACCATCAGCTTTGCCTGCGTGTGCCCGAAGCACGGCAGTACACTGAAGAAGCGCTTCAAGCCGGTACCCGCGTGGTCTTTGATCATGGCGCCCTGCGAACTGTTGCTTGGCCGAGCGGCGCGCTGCCTGCGGGCGAAGCTTCGATCACTCGTGTGTTGAGGCCTTTGGGTTATGTGCTCGCTGGCACTTATCCTTTGAGCCGCCTAAAGATGACTGGTCGCGCTTGGAAACACGCCGCCTTCCCCGAAACGATCGCCCAATTCTTCGTGAGCGAACTACACCCCGAGCAATTCAGCCCGGTTTTTCAAAGCACCGTCACTCGAGTTCTCGCAGAGAGCACCGACCCGCTCGGTCCGCACGATCTTTCACGTCTACAAAGGCTAGAGCGAGATGGCAACTTGCCGTGGCATGACGCACTGAGTTTGCTACCGAAAATCATCGCTTGCTTCGATCGACATCACGGACCGATTTGCTGGGATGACTATCAAGCTTTGCGCACCGAAAGTGCGGAGATGGCGTGGATCTCGACTGAAGGCAACGTCTTCAATCACGCCACAGATCGGGTGCCCGATATCGATGCGACCAGTGCCGCGCAACGTGCCAAGGGCCGCTCCATCAAAGCGGAGATCGAAACGAGCGCAAGCGGGCGTGTGCGACAAACGGCATTTCAGGCAACGATGGTCGAGCGTCAATTTCTGCACGAAGGCGATTGGATCACGCAAAAAGTGCCGGGCTCTTTTTACGAATTCATCCAGCGCTCGACCCTGCCCTCCGGGGCATTAGACCTCGCGTTTGATAGCAGTAATGCGACAGCAATCTTCAAAATGACGGCTGGCGAATGACCCAGCGAGGGCCTAGCACGACGCTTCTGCGAGCGAGTAAAGAGGGCTAGGCAAATTTAAAGCGCAGTAGTTTAAAGCGCACTAGATGGCGGGCGAGTAGTAACTACAGCAATAATTGGCTCAGGTCTACGGAACCCCTGACTTTGGAGGGGTTGCAGGATTCGAATTACGAATCCTTCGGACCGGCTTGATTATTACCGACGACGATCTTGTTGTTTGAATTGCGCGAAAGCGCCTGCGGATATGAACATTCCCGGTTGGAATCTGCATCCCCTCAAAGGGAAGCTCGAAAACCACTGGAGCGTCAGTGTCAGTGGCAATTGGCGGCTGACATTCATGTTTGAAAACGGCGACGCCGTACAGGTCGACTATCAGGGCTACCACTGAGGTTTTTTGTGAACGAAATGCACAATCCCCCTCACCCGGGCCTCACGCTTCGGGATGACGTACTGCCCGCCCTTGGCTTGCAGGTCGGCGAAGCGGCCGCTCAACTTGGCGTCGACCGAACAACGCTATCGAAGGTTCTCAACGGTCGTGGCGCAATCAGTCCAGCAATGGCGCTACGCATCGAACGCTGGCTCGGGCGCGATCGCGGCGGTGCCGCCGAGGTGTGGCTTGCGCAACAGACTGCCTATGATCTTTGGCATGCCAGATTGGCGCTCAAAAAGTCCAAGACGTTGCAGGGCGTCAAATCCGCGGCAAAGCGCGCAGCGTGATGCATCCGCGGAGAGGGTGAGATTGACTCGGGCCATCCATGGCCCTCGCCCCTCGCTTGGCGCTCGGGGCGCGCTGCGCGCGTCCGATTCGGCTCTCCTGCCGAATCGCCGAACTCAGTGAGTTCGTCCACGAACCCTGCTCACACCAATGAAATAAAAAAGGGAGCACAAGGCCCCCTTTTTTATTTCATCTGGCGGAGAGGGTGAGATTCGAACTCACGGTCCCCGTGAAGGGACGCCAGTTTTCAAGACTGGAGCAATCAACCGCTCTGCCACCTCTCCGGATAGCGCGATCGCGTCGTCTGCATTATGCCTCAGAGCGTCCAACGTCGCAGCATTTATGTCCTTTTCGCTGTATAACAATGCTTTACTTGCACCAAACCGGTATCCAGAATCCACCCATGTCAAACACGCGAAAATATGGCGGCGTCATGGATGTGGTCTTACGCAAATACGGCAATAGCACCGTGGCTGTTCTGCCACCCGCCGTGCTCAAGAACCTCGGCCTCGCGGCTGGACAACAAATGACTTTGGCGACGAATGAACGCGGCGATATCGTGCTCGCCCGCAAGCATCGTTATCGCTTGTCAGACCTCATCGCACAGTGCGACCCGAAGGGCGCGCCGCCGAGTGACATCGAGCTCTGGGAGAGCGCCAAGCCCGCCGGGCGCGAGATCGAGTGATGGCGATCTTCGATCGAGGCGACATCGTCCTCGTACCACTCGACCCTGCCGCGGGGCACGAGCAACGCGGCACACGGCCTGCTCTAGTGCTGACAACCCGCGAATTCAATCGCTTGGGCGATGTCTTGATTGCTCCCATCACCCAAGGCGGCAACTATTCGCGTCATGCCGGGTTCGCCGTTCCGCTCGAGGGAAGCAAAACGCGCGGCGTCGCACTGATCAATAAAATCCGCATGCTCGACCTATCCGCTCACAAAGCACGCAAGATCGAACGGGCCTCACCCGAGGTCATCGAAGATGCCATCTCTCGGTTGACGGCCATCGTCGAAGCTTAAAGCCGTTCCTGGCCTCCCATATACGGACGCAGCGCCGTCGGCACGGTGACCGAGCCGTCGGCGTTCTGATAATTCTCGAGGATCGCGACCATCGCCCGGCCCACCGCAATGCCTGAGCCATTTAGCGTGTGCACAGGCTCGGGCTTGCCCGTCTCAGGGTTGCGCCATCTCGCCTGCATACGCCGCGCTTGGAAGGCTTCGCAGTTGCTGCAGCTCGAGATCTCGCGGTATTTGCCCTGCCCTGGCAGCCACACCTCAAGATCATAGGTCTTAGCGCTGCCGAAACCGATGTCGCCACTGCACAGCGCAAGCACGCGATACGGAAGCTCCAAGCGCTTGAGCACTTCTTCGGCATGCGAGGTCAGCTGCTCGAGCGCCGCATACGAATCGGCAGGCGTCACGATATGCACGAGCTCGACCTTGTCGAACTGATGCTGTCGGATGAGTCCGCGCGTGTCTTTGCCGGCTGCACCCGCCTCAGAGCGGAAGCACGGCGTATGCGCCACGAATCGCAGCGGCAACTGCTCAGCCGTGAGAATCTGCTCGCGCACGAGATTGGTGACCGGCACTTCGGCGGTCGGGATCAAATAAAACGGGCGCTCGCCATCGACCTTGAACAGATCCTGCTCGAACTTCGGCAGCTGACCCGTGCCCGTGAGCGCGGCCGCAGAGACGAGATATGGTGCGTAGATTTCTTGATAACCGTGCTCGCTCGTGTGCAGATCGAGCATGAACTGCGCGAGCGCACGGTGCAGTCGCGCCAAAGATCCGCGCAGCACCATGAAACGCGCACCCGAGATGCGCGCCGCCGCTTCGAAATCGAGCCCCCCTAAGCGCGTGCCCACATCCACATGATCGGCCGGTTGGAAATCAAACTCGCGCGGCGTACCGTGACGACGCACTTCCACGTTCGCACTTTCGTCGCGCCCTTCGGGCACCGAGTCATGAAGCAAGTTCGGCAGGCCCATCAACCACTGATCCGACTCGGCTTGAACGCGCTCGAGATCGGCCTCGGCAATAGCGAGCGCATGCGTCAACGACTCACCACGCTTCAAAAGCTCCGAGGCATCCTCGCCCTTGCCCTTGGCCATACCGACCGCTTTCGCGTTGGAGTTGCGCTCAGCTCGCAGTCGATCCGCCTCGATCTGGATCTGCTTACGACGCTCTTCAAGCGCGCGAAATGCCTCGAGGTCGAGCACGAAGCCCCGCTTAGCGAGGTTCTTCGCTACGGCTTCGGTGTCGGTACGCAACTGCTTGGAATCGAGCACGTCAGGTCTCTCCGGATGAACGGTCTTTATTGTACCGGGCGCGCAGACGCGCGAGGGCTTCGCCGATCCGAATCTCGAGGCCGCGATCAACGGGTCGGTAATAACGGCGATCGGGCATTTCGTCCGGGAGATAGCGCTCTCCCGCCGCATACGCGTCGGGCTCGTCGTGGGCGTAACGATAACCGGTGCCGTAGCCCTGCTCTTTCATGAGGCGGGTTGGCGCGTTGCGCAGCTTCAAGGGCACATCAAGCGTGCCGAAGGCAGTCACATCGGCCGCGGCCTCCTTGTAGGCCACGTAAACGGCGTTGCTCTTGGGTGCACAAGCGAGATAGACGACCGCGTTTGCCAACGCGAGATCACCCTCGGGACTACCGAGCCGATCGTGCGCGGCCCAAGCTTCGAGTGTGATCTGCAGCGCACGCGGATCGGCAAGCCCCACATCTTCGCTCGCCATACGCACAAGTCGTCGCGCGAGATACCCAGGATCACAGCCGCCATCGAGCATGCGGCAAAACCAATACAAGGCCGCATCGGGGTCGGTGCCACGCACGGCTTTGTGCAGCGCCGAGATCTGATCGTAAAACTGCTCGCCGCCCTTGTCGAAGCGTCGCCGAGTGCCGCTCGCCACTTCGCGTGCCTGCTGCTCACCGATATGTCCATTGATCGCCAGATCCGCGGCGATCTCGAGCATGTTGAGAGCACGCCGTGCATCGCCGTCGGCAGCGGCAGCGAGCACACTCAAGGCAGCCGGATCGATAGACAGTTCGAGCGAACCGAGCCCGCGCTCTGGATCAGCCAGCGCCCGTTGCAACAGGATCTCGAGCTCCGCAGGCGGCAACGAGCGCAAGACATAGACCCGCGCTCGCGAGAGCAACGCGCTCACCAACTCGAACGACGGGTTCTCGGTCGTGGCACCAATGAAGATCAGCGTGCCGTCTTCGAGATACGGCAGGAACGTATCCTGCTGCGATTTGCTGAAGCGATGCACCTCATCGAGAAAGAGCACCGTTCGCCGCCCCTTCGTCGCGCGGTGCGCTTGCGCTTGTTCGACGGCCGCACGCACGTCTTTGACACCGGCCATCACCGCCGAGAGCGCGATGAACTGCGCATCGGCATTTTGGGCGATCAATCGAGCGAGCGTGGTTTTGCCCGTGCCTGGTGGGCCCCACAAAATCAGTGAGTGCGGCTGACCGCTCTCGAGCGCGGCGCGCAGCGGCTTGCCAGAGCCCAGCACTTGCACCTGACCCACGAACTCCGCGAGCGAGCGCGGTCGCATGCGATCGGCGAGCGGTCGATTCAGATCGGGCTCAGCCATCGCTCGACACGTTGCAACCACGAGTCGCGGATCAACAACGACAATAGGATTCCGAGCACGATACCCACCGTATCGGCCACGACATCAAGCAGCTCAGCCGACCGACCGAGCGCCATGACGTGCTGGCCAATTTCGATGCCGATGCCAAGCAGAAAGAGCGCAATCGAGACAGCCCAATAACCCCGACGCTCGACGAGCGCTGCGAACCAGAGCGTGAGCCCCAAGAACGCGCCAAAGTGATACGCCTTATCGAGATGAGGAATTCGACTGATGCGACCGGAAGGCGCCTCCAGCGTGAGGTAAACCACGATCAGCGTCATCGCGAGCCCAAACCACACCCAGTAAGGCGCGTAGCGCAAAGGACGCAAGAGAGTCACCTAAGGCACCGGGGTGCCGATCAAATCGGCATCGGGAGGCGATTGAAAGACAAAAGTATCGGCAGCGAGCGTCGCATTACGCAGCGTCTTCGAAAACACGAGGATGGTCTTCTGACCGAGCTTGTCTTCGATCTCCATGCGACGCAGATCGTTGCCGGCAAAACCCAGTCGCGCTGATCGAAACTCGGCATCGGCGCCGCGCGGTTTCACGGCCACCCAGTCGAGGCCTATGGATTTCGGCAGATTGGTGATCTCGAAATGATCACGCAAATTGACGCCGCCGACGAGCAACATGGCAGGCGTTGCCGTCAACGCACTGCGTGCAGGCGTCACGGTCGGCTGCTCGAGATCGCGAGCGTAGAACCAAAGATTTCGGCCAGCGGCCACCATAATCTGCGCAGGACCACTGCCCGTCTCCCACCGAAACTGACCCGGTCTGCGAACGATGAACCGACCCGTTTCGGCCACTCGCTGTTTGCCGCGCGAATCGACGACCGTCTGCGCGAACTCGGCTTGCCAGCTCGAGAGGCCTTCAAGATATCGATCGAGAGCCGATATGCTCTGCGCATACGCTGCCGACACGCCAAGCACCGCAGCCGCGACGAGAGCCGCAAAGAACCGGCGCTGCATACTCAATCGCCCGACGGTGCAGGCACGAGGATCTCGCGACCCCCGTTCGATTGCAGCGGACCTACGAGACCCGCCGCCTCCATCGATTCGATCAAACGCGCAGCACGGTTGTAGCCGATCTTCAAGCGACGCTGCACGTACGAAATCGAGGGCTTACGTTCGGTGAGAACGATTTTGACCGCTTCGTCGTAGAGCACATCCTGCTCCGAATCCGCGCTTTCACCGCCCTCACCTTCCTCGGGCGGCAGTCCGGGAATCGGCCCCTTCGGCCCTGAAAGCACCTCTTCGATGTAATCGGGAGCACCTGCCTTGCGCAGCGCCTCGACGACACGATGAACCTCGGCATCAGCCACGTAGGCGCCGTGTACGCGCGTCGGGTTCGAGGTGCCTGCCGGCAGATACAGCATGTCGCCGTGACCGAGCAGCGATTCGGCGCCGCTCTGATCGAGGATCGTGCGCGAGTCGACCTTCGCCGACACTTGGAAAGCGATACGACACGGGATATTGGCTTTGATCAAACCCGTGATGACATCGACCGAGGGTCGCTGCGTCGCCAAGATCAAATGAATGCCCGACGCACGCGCCTTTTGAGCCAGACGCGCAATCAGCTCTTCGACTTTCTTGCCGACGATCATCATGAGATCGGCGAGCTCGTCGATGATCACGACGATGAACGGCAACGGCGCGAGATCCGGAATCTGCGACTGATCGATCGACGGATCGTTCGAAGCGCGCTTCATGATCACCGGATCTTTGATCGGCTTCTTCTCGTCGATCGCATCTTTGACCTTGCGATTAAAGCCCGAGATGTTACGCACACCCATCGCGGCCATGAGTTGATAGCGGCGCTCCATTTCAGCGACACACCAACGCAGTGCGTTGGCCGCTTCCTTCATGTCGGTGACGACCGGTGCAAGCAGATGCGGAATGCCCTCATAGACTGAGAGCTCGAGCATCTTCGGGTCGATCATGATGAGGCGGACATCCTCTGCCGTGCTCTTGTAGAGCATCGAGAGAATCATGGCGTTCACCGCCACCGACTTACCGGAACCGGTCGTACCGGCTACCAGCAAATGCGGCATGCGCTGCAGATCTGCCACCACCGGCAGACCGCCGATATCCTTACCCAAAGCCAAAGCGAGCGGCGAATTGACCTCGTCGTAGGCCCGAGACTTGACAATTTCGCCGAAGGTGACGATCTCGCGCTTCTCGTTCGGGATCTCAAGACCCATCACCGACTTACCCGGGATGACCTCGACGACGCGAACGCTAATGGCTGACAGCGCGCGCGCCAAATCTTTGGATAGCGAGCTGATCTGACTCGCCTTCACACCTGGTGCCGGTCGCAACTCGAAGCGCGTCACCACGGGGCCTGGCTGCACCGCCACTACCTCGACCTCGACACCGAAATCTTTGAGCTTGAGCTCGACGAGGCGCGACATCGCCTCGAGCGCCTCGGCCGAATAGGTCGACTCGCGTGCTGGCGGATCGTCGAGCAACTGCAGCGGCGGCAACTCGCCCGCCTTCGCCGTGAACATCGGAACTTGACGCTCTTTCTCGATGCGCTCGCTCTTCTCAGGCTGCGGCGCCGGCGCTTCGATACGCGGCTTCGGCTTGTTGGCCGCCTTCTTGGTCTGAACCTCAAGGCTCTCCTTACGAGCTGCCTTGCGCTCTTCGCCCTCGGCAACCACGGCCTGCTGCTGACGACGCGCGCGCAGCCAATCGATCGCACCCCAGAAGCCTCCACCGGTGCGATCGACGATGGTCAACCACGAAATGCCCGAGGCCAGAGAGAAACCAGCCATCGCACAAGCGAGCAGCAACAGCGTGCCACCGACGAAGTTGAAATTGCCGCGCATCCACTCGCCGACCAAGCTGCCGACAACACCGCCGGCGCTTTGGCGCAACTCGCCAGGCGCGAAGTGCAGCGTCGCCAGCGCACAGGACGCCGCAAGCAACAAAGCAAAGCCGCCCGCACGAACGAAACTGTTAATGCGCGAGACGGGCTCGCCCTCGTCGTCGCTCTGACTCCCGCGGCTACGGAAGATGATCCAGCAGGCACCCGCCAACATCAGCGGGAACAAGAACGCAGGGCCGCCGAAGAGAAAGAACAGCGTATCGGCAAGCCAAGCGCCCTGCAGCCCAATGAGGTTGTGGATGTCGCTGGCGCCCTCGCCCGTGAACGAGAAGCCCGGATCCGCAGGGTCGTAGGTCACGAGCGCAGCCAACAACATGAGCGCGATCGCGCCCATCAGGATGATCACGACCTCGCGCAAACTGCGCTTGACGCGTTCGGTGAAACGGGAGGGCTCTGCACCCTTCGCAGCAGTATCGGACAATGGGTTATCCCGTGGCGGACCAGCGTCTGGAATCCCCGATTCTAATGGAATCGACTTGCACGTGGCATCCTGCTCGCACTGCCCCTAACATGCGCGCATGAGCACACATCGCAAATTGATCATTTTGGGTTCCGGACCCGCTGGTTATTCGGCCGCCGTCTACGCCGCCCGCGCCAATCGCGCGCCCATGCTGATCGCCGGGTTGCAGGAAGGCGGTCAATTGATGACGACCACCGAGGTGGACAACTGGCCGGGCGATGCCCATGGCCTGCTCGGCCCTGCGCTCATGGAGCGCATGAAGGCGCATGCCTTGCGATTTGGCACGGAGATGGTGGGCGATCACATCCACACGGCGAAGCTCGACGAACGTCCGTTCCGACTGATCGGCGACCTCGGCGAATACACCTGCGATGCGCTGATCATCGCAACCGGCGCCTCGGCGAAGTATCTCGGTCTTCCCTCGGAAGAGTCGTTCAAGGGGCGCGGTGTCTCTGCCTGCGCCACCTGCGATGGTTTTTTCTTCCGCGGTCAGTCGGTGGCCGTCATCGGTGGCGGCAACACGGCCGTCGAAGAGGCGCTTTATCTCTCCAATATCGCCGCCCACGTCACACTGGTGCATCGCCGTGATCGACTGCGTGCCGAGAAGATCATGCAAGACCGTCTGTTCGAGCGCGAAAAAGCCGGCAAGATTCGCATCATCTGGAATCACGCGGTCGATGAAGTTTTGGGCGACCAAAGCGGCGTGACGGGTCTGCGTGTTCGCGGGACGGAAGCCGCCGGCGCCGCTGCTGGCGTTGCAGAAGATCTTGCCGTGACCGGCGTCTTCGTCGCGATCGGTCACTCACCGAACACCGAGATTTTCTCTGGGCAGCTAGCGATGAAAGACGGTTACCTTTCGGTGCACAGCGGCACCTCCGGTAACGCAACGGCCACCAGCATTGCGGGCGTTTTCGCAGCCGGCGATGTGGCCGATCACGTGTATCGTCAGGCCATCACCTCGGCAGGCTCAGGCTGCATGGCCGCGCTCGACGCCGACCGCTATCTCGAGCATCTCGATTCGCACTAAAGGGGCGCGCGCGATGCGCAGTCGTGTTATCGAGCGCATCCGTGATCTACCCGCATCCGAATGGAATGCGCTCGATCACCGTGGCTACCCGTTTTTGCGCCATGAGTTTTTGACAGCGCTGGAAGATAGCGGCTGCATCGGCTTCGAGACCGGCTGGCGAGCGCATTTCATCGTGCTGGAGGACGACGCTGGGATCGCCGCAGCCGCGCCCGCGTGGCTCAAAGATCACTCCTACGGCGAGTTCGTTTTCGATTTCGCTTGGGCTCAAGCTTATGCACGACACGGCCTGCGCTATTACCCGAAACTACTCATCGCAGCGCCTTTCACACCGGCCACCGGGCCACGCTTGCTGCATCGCCCGGACGCGTCGGTGAGCGTCACATCCGCAGTGTTGCTCGAGGCGATCGCAGCCGCCGCGGACGCCATGCACCTCGAGACGACGCACCTCACCTTTCCCGATGCGGACGATCTTGCGGCCTTACGTGCAGATCCGGATTGGCTGTTGCGTTGCGACTGTCAATTTCACTGGGAAAATCGTGGCTATCGTGACTTCGAAGGTTTCCTCTCGACCTTCACCGCCGAGAAGCGCAAGAAAGCGAAACGCGAGCGACGTCGAGTCGCCGAAGCCGGCATTCTCTTCAAACGACGCTTCGGTCATGAGGCGACGCCCGACGAAATCGAGCGCGCTTGGCAACTGCACCGACGCACCTTCCTGCAACGCGGTAATGAGCCTTACCTGAACCTTGAGGCCTTCCGACAGATCGCAGCGACCATGGGTGAGGCACTGCAGTTCACCTTTGCCTGTCTTGGCGATGAAATCGTCGCGGTCGCTGTTTTCTTTGTGGGCAAGGACACGCTCTACGGTCGTTACTGGGGATCGGCCGAGGAATATCACAGCCTGCATTTCGAGACCTGTTATCACCAGGGCATCGAGTTCTGCATCGAGCGTGGCTTGCAACGCTTCGAGCCGGGAACGCAAGGCGAGCACAAGGTCAGTCGCGGCTTCGCACCGACCTTCACCTGGTCGGCGCATCGCATCGTCGAACCGCGCTTTAGAGCGGCGATTGCAGATTACTTGGCTCGTGAAAAAATCGGCGTCGAACAATACGCGGCCGGCATCGCCGAGCACGTGCCCTATAAGCAGGAGCTCGCTCCATGAAGCGACGGCGCGGGCTCGTTTGGCTCGAGCCCGGTGGTGATCCCGAAGCCTTCCCGGCTGCCGAAGACGCTCTCGATGAACCACCGGGACTCGTCGCCGCAGGCGGTGACCTTCGACCCGAGCGACTCGTCGCAGCCTATCGACGCGGCCTATTTCCTTGGTACTCCCCGGGCCAACCGATCCTGTGGTGGTGCCCAGACCCGCGCGAAGTGTTGTTCCCGATCGAGTTTCGGCGCACTCGAAGTCTCGCCAAGCGCGAGCGAAACGCGGGGTTTGAAGTGGTCGAAGATCAGGACTTTGCCTCGGTCATCGATGCCTGCGCCGCGCCGCGCGCACGCGATGGTGGTGGCACCTGGATCACCCGGGAGATGCGCGAGGCTTACCTCGAATTACACCGACGCGGCATCGCCCATAGCGTCGAGGTACGACTCGCCGGAGAGTTGGTCGGTGGACTCTATGGCATCCGGATCGGTCGCGTTTTTTTTGGCGAATCGATGTTCAGTCGCGAACCCGATGCCTCCAAAGTGGCGCTCTCGAGCCTCGTCCGACGTAGCGCCGAGAGCGGTATCGAACTGATCGATTGCCAGATGCACTCGCATCATCTCGCCTCGCTCGGCAGCCGCCCGCTGCCTCGAGTCGAGTTCTTGCAACGATTGGCCGAACTTGCGCGCAGTGGGTGACCCGAAGCGAATTACATTGATTCGCGGGACCCCATGCGGCAGAATCCGCGCTTCTTTTTTGTAGAGTGACCGTAACCTGATGTCGAAAGAAGACGCGATTCAAATGGACGGCGAAGTCGTCGAGACGCTGCCGAACACCACTTTTCGCGTGAAATTGAAGAACGGTCACGTCGTTACAGCCCACATCTCGGGCAAGATGCGCAAGAACTACATCCGCATCCTCACGGGCGACACCGTCACGGTCGAAGTCACACCTTACGATCTGACCAAAGGCCGCATCGTCTACCGCGGTCGCTAAGCGCCGCTTTCAGCTCAAGCCGTTACCGGCTCTTCGCTCGTCGCCGCCACGCACTCGAGATCGAGTCCGCTGTCGTCGGACTTCACCGATACGCGCACCAAACCGCCCTCGACCAACTTGCCGAACAGCAGTTCTTCGGCGAGCGGCCGCTTGATGTGCTCCTGAATGACTCGCGCCATGGGGCGCGCGCCCATCTTCGGGTCGTAACCGGTTTTAGCAATCCAGCGACGTGACGCGTCGTCGAGTTGTAGCGACACCCGCTTACCCTCGAGCTGCGTCTCGATCTCGACCAGTAGCTTCTCGACCACGCGCTCGATCGTGCGCTCATCGAGCCCGCCGAACTGGATGACGGCATCGAGACGATTGCGAAACTCGGGCGTGAAGAGCTTCTTGATCGCTTCCATACCGTCGGTGGTGTTATCCCCCGGCATGAACCCGATCGGCGTGCGTGCCATGTCGGCCGCGCCTGCATTCGTCGTCATCACGATGATCACGTGGCGGAAATCCGCCTTGCGGCCATTATTGTCGGTGAGCGTGCCGTGATCCATGACCTGCAACAGCAGATTGAATACATCCGGGTGCGCCTTCTCGATTTCATCGAGCAGCAACACCGCGTGCGGATGCTTGGCGATCGCCTCGGTGAGTAGACCACCCTGATCGAAGCCGACATAACCTGGCGGCGCACCGATCAAACGGGATACCGTGTGGCGCTCCATATATTCGGACATATCGAATCGAATGAATTCGATGCCGAGTGCAATAGCCAACTGACGTGTGACTTCGGTCTTGCCGACACCGGTCGGTCCCGCGAAGAGGAAACTACCCACAGGCTTGCGTTCATCACCAAGCCCCGAGCGCGACATCTTGATAGCGTCGGTCAAGGTTTCGACCGCCTTGTCTTGACCATAAATCACGAGCTTGAGATTGCGCTCGAGATTGCGCAGCACTTCTTTGTCGTTGCTCGAGACCGTCTTCGGCGGAATACGGGCGATGCGGGCCACGACATCTTCGATCTGCTCGACATCGACTGTCGAAGTCTGATCAGTGATGCCCTTCACTCGCATGCGCGCGCCGGCTTCGTCCACCACGTCGATGGCCTTGTCGGGCAGATGCCGCTCGTTGATATGACGAGCCGATAGCTCGGCCGCCGCCCTCAAAGCCCCATCGGTATATTTGACTCGATGATGTTCTTCGAAACGACTACGCAAACCCTTCAGGATTTCGATCGTTTCAGCCACGCTCGGCTCGACCACGTCGATCTTCTGGAAGCGGCGCGCGAGCGCATGGTCTTTCTCGAAGATGCCGCGGTATTCCTGATAGGTCGTTGACCCGATGCAGCGCAACTCGCCGTTGCTCAGCACTGGTTTGATGAGATTCGACGCATCCATCACGCCGCCGGAGGCAGCGCCCGCACCGATGACGGTATGAATTTCGTCGATGAAAAGCACGGCGCCCGGCTGCTTCTTGAGCTCAGACAGCACCGATTTCAGCCGCTTTTCGAAATCACCGCGATACTTCGTGCCCGCGATCAACGAACCGAGATCGAGCGAGTAGATGATGCAACCGGTGAGCACCTCGGGCACCTGACCCTCGACGATGCGTCGCGCCAAGCCCTCGGCGATCGCCGTCTTGCCGACGCCGGCCTCACCCACGTACAGCGGATTGTTCTTGCGGCGCCGACACAGAATCTCGATGGTGCGCTCGACCTCGAGCTCGCGCCCGATCAGAGGATCAATCTTGCCCTCTTCGGCGAGCTTGTTGAGATTGGTCGAATATTTCTCGAGTGCGCTCGCACTCTCACCCTCGGCGGCAGCTGCGGCGGAAGTCGGAGTCTCTTCCTTCGAGTCGCCTTTGTCGTCATCGGTCTTCGACATACCGTGCGAGATGTAATTGACCACATCGAGGCGTGATACATCCTGGCGACTGAGCAGAAACACCGCGTGACTCTGCTTCTCGCTGAAAATAGCGACGAGCACGTTCGTGACCGCCACTTCCTTACGGCCACTCGACTGCACGTGGAATACGGCGCGCTGCAGCACACGCTGAAAGCCGAGTGTCGGCTGCACCTCGCGATCGTCACCTTCCGGCAAGCGAGGCGTGCTCTGCTCGATATGGTCGAGCAGATCCTTGGCGAGCACGGCGACATCGGCTCCGCAGGATCGCAGCACGTCTTGCACCGGCGTCGTCTCGAGGATCGACGAGAGCAGATGCTCAACGGTGAGGAATTCGTGACGGCCATCGCGCGCCAGCTGGAAGGCCTTGTTCAGGCAGTTTTCAAGTTCGGCGGACAACACGGTTCAGACTTCCTCTAGTGTGCACATGAGCGGGTCCTGGTGGTCGCGGGAGTACCGCGTGACCAGCGCCACTTTC
>JACCDP010356960.1_pt1 | contig 45633 bp, 40 predicted proteins | sample 7445841 | NCBI WGS metagenome assembly JACCDP01 (sample SAMN15323441, study PRJNA562643) | freshwater metagenome | isolation source: river surface water | place: USA:Blue River Watershed | collected 2017-08-17
ACCCTTCTGGCGTTTTCATTGAGTACAAAGGTCAATACTTTTTCACCCTCTTAAACAACATGTTTGAATACTATTTCAACCCTTGCATGTTCATTTCTGCATTTTTTGTACTGAACAGTAACCAAAATACATACATGGTTTACTTTTTCATGATTTTTGCCACAGTTGGAAATTATCTTAATCGAAGAAGTGTTGAAAGGCATAGGCAAATGCTTTTGTTAGAAAAGGAAAATTTGAATTTACAAATTTCATTTTTAAAAAATCAATTTCACTCGCATTTCACGTTCAACTTTTTTGACTTTTGCTACTCGAAATTATATAAACAGAATCAAAGGCTATCTGATATTTTTGTCAATCTCTCCGACCTACTAAGATATGCATTAGAAAATAAGTTTAACCAGAAAGTAACATTAAAAGCTGAATTGAGCAATATTGAGAATTTAGTAAATATTCATCGTACAATAAACAATTCAAATTTAATTTCACTAACACTTGAATGTAAATCGCTGGATATTTTAATTTATCCAACAATACTAAGCTCAATAATAGACGAGGAATTTCTTAACGGTAGCATTAACTTTAATCAAAAAATTAATATACACATATTTGCTGAGAATAATAGAATTACTTTCGGTCTTGATTTATCAAGGATTAGAGAACACGATGACAATTTTATGTTAAACCAAAAGAAATTCTTACAGAATTATTATCCAAATAATTATATATTTAAAACTTCAAACTCTGGAACTCTATTAAATCTAAACCTCCAATAATGAACAAACAAACATTACTTGCTATTCTATTTTGCTTAACTAATTTACCTTACATGTTAGCTCAAAATTTTTATCCCACTTTTCCAAAAGATGAAACGATCAATGATAATTATTTTGGACTTAAATTAGAAGATCCTTACAGGAATTTGGAGGATTTGAATAGAGCCGATGTGAAAGACTGGTTAATGAAACAAAAAAAATTAAGTGATTCTACATTTTCTTCTATTAAAAAAAGAGATTCTATTTCAAAATATTTAGATAAGTATTTAAATGCAGCAACAATAAGGGGTGGAATGCCAAGAGTTTGTAGTGGAAAAATATTCTTCATAAGAAGGTTTGTAAAAGAAAACATCTTTAAACTCATGTATAAACCTTCAATTCAAGAAAAGGAGATAGAATTATTTAGTACGGAAAAAATAAACACTGAAGAAAAAACTTATAGTTTAGATTATTTTGAGCCTTCCCCTAATTGTAAATATATAGCTTTTGGGCTTGCATATAATAGTAAAGAAAATGCAACACTTTATACTTTGGAAATTAATACAAAAAGAATTTTAGAAAAAGAAACTATAGAAAGAGCAAACTATGGTACTCCTTTTTGGCTAAACGATGACAAATTCTTTTACCTTCAACTACGTGAAGTTTCTTCCGATAATGAAAGTGATGGTGTTTACGAAGATCCCATTTTGAAAATACATAGAATAGGAGAAAATCCTACTTCTGACATTTGTGCAATGTCAAGAATATGTAACCCCGAATTAAATCTTGATAAATTGGATTGGCCTACAGCTTATCCTGTTCCATTTAATAATGATATTATCTGTAGCACAACAACAGGTACTTCTACCTTTATTTCAATATATATGTTTAAAGGTAAATCTATAACAGATACAACCAAAACAATAAAATGGGACTTACTATTTGATAAAAATTTACTTATAAAGAACTTTGCGCAGTTTAAGAAAAAACTATTCCTTACAAGTTATAAAACAAACCCCAACGGTACTTTCTTGTTATATAACATGAATGACCTAAATGAAAAGCCAAAAATAATTAAGGAAACTAAAGATGAAATCATTGAGGATTTAATCATAACAAACAAATACATTTATTTGAAACTACTTAAAAATGGATATAATACTTTGCTTAAAGTAGATCCGAATACAATGAAATTAACACTTATAGATTTACCATTTAAAGGAAGTATTTCGTTTAGTACAAATGGATCTATAAATAACTTTTATCAAAATTCAGATAGGTTATTTTTTTCAATGGAGTCTTGGGTAAATGAAGTAGCAGTTTATTATTTTGATGAAAATACAAGTAAAGTTATTAAAACAGATTTAAGACCGAAAGGAAGTTACATTGATGTTTCAAATCTACAAGTTATTGAAACCGAAATTAAATCCTTTGATGGCACTATGGTTCCTCTAACAATACTACATAATAAAAATTTAAAATTAAATAGTAATAATCCCACAATAATTGAGGGTTATGGAGCATACGGAGTATCACTTAATTCCGCTTATGATCCTTCGAAATTAGCATGGATAAATTTAGGAGGTGTTTATGCAATAGCGCATGTTAGAGGTGGAGGGGAAAAAGGTGAAGCATGGTATAAAGGAGGTTATAAATCCACAAAATCTAATAGCTGGAAAGATTTTAATTCTTGCTCTGAATACCTAATACAAAAGAAATATACTTCATCCAAATTTATTGCTGCTCGTGGAACAAGTTCGGGAGGAATTACTGTGGGTAGAGCGATTTTGGAAAAGCCCAATTTGTATGGCGCTTGTATCTTAGAAGTAAGTGCCCTAAATACTGTTAGAAATGACTTTAGATCAAATACAATGAGTTCCGTTGAATATGGTACATCAAAAGATTCAGTTGAATTTACATTTCTTCATGCAATGGATGTTTACCATAATATTAAAAATGATATTCAATACCCGTCTTTAATAATTACCGCAGGAATGAATGACCCAAGAGTAGAAGTTTGGCAACCTGCTAAAGCCGCTGCAAGATTTCAAGAGTTTTCAAAACCAAATAACCCTCCAATTATTTTTCGTTTAAGCGATAAAGGAGGTCATTCTGGGGATCAAAGCGCTAAAAATAAATATGCAGATTATTATAGCTATTTACTTTCATATTTGGGTAACCAAAAGTGAATAGAAACAAATAGATGAAGCCATTTTATATTAAAAAAGAAGTAATTCACAAACATATCCTCTTCTGGATTGCACTTACAGCATTCTTAGTATTTGTTGACCCATTTGAAATGGGAAATATTATCGAATGGATTGGTACTTTTGTAGTAATGTTTTCTTATTGCTTTACTTACTATCTTAGTTACATCTATGTATTTCCTCTATTCTTTAAAGAAAACAAAATAAAACTCATACTTTTCTCGATTTTAATATTTGTAATATACCTATTTATAAGATACTTAAATGCTTATGTTATCAATCCTGAAGCATATATTGACTTCCCTGTAAAAAAACTATTATTAAATTTAGTATTCCTTTTTCTTTTGGTTTATTTTACTGCCTTTAGCAGCTACAAAAACACATTAAGCATATTTGAAATTAAAAATTCAGCGGAATTAGAAAAGCAAATATTACAAAATGAATTGATCTACTATCAAAATCAATTTAATAAACCTTTCATTCTTAATTTTTTGAATTATTCATACAATGAATCCAAAGAAATTTCCCCTCAAGCTAATAAAGCTATAGAGCTTTTCAATTCGCTGCTTGAATATACTTTAGTGAACAGCTATAATGTTAAAGTTTCAATTAAAGATGAGATAAATTACATATTGTGTTTTATAGAGCTAAAACGACTTTTTATTAAAGAAATCAGCATTTTAATAAACATTAATTGTAATACAGATAGTATTTTCATATACCCCGGAATACTAATTTGTGTTATAGAAAATTCATTTAAACATGGGGATATATTATCCAAAAATGATCCAGTAAAAATTAATATCGAAAATACTAAAGCAGGTGATTTAGTATTTGAGGTTTGGAATAGAAAAAATTCAGCACGCTCTCCCCTTCGCTCAACCATGACCGGATTAAACAATGTAAAAAAGCAATTGTCCCACCTTTATGGCTCTAAATTTGATTTGACTATTGAAAACTCAGATAATTCGTATAGTATCTTGTTAACATTACAAGGGAAGTTACTTGGTAAAAAATAATTCATGTACCAAATTCGTAAACTTGAGCGTGAATACATCTAATTGGTGAAATATATTTTTTTCTTTTCTCTTTAATTTCTTCATTTGAGCTGTCTTTATGATACAGTAACTAAAGGAGTTTGTTAATAATACCTAAAACTAATTTCATTTTAAATATGCTGTGGTCATTGTGTTTATGAGTGATTAATGAAATATTCTTTTCACAAATGATTAAGTGCTTATTAGTAGGCTAAAGAATAATATTTTTTATTACACAAGGATATATACATAAAAAATGAATATCAATAATTTTAAAAAATCTATAAAATGGCTTTAGAATTTGACACCGGTTTAATTGATGTCGCTCAAAAATATATTGAATGTCTAAAAATTCCCTTGACTAAAATCACCTTGAAAAAGAATTTGGAGGAAAATCCATTCTATCCGAGTTTATATAGTCTAAAAGAGACCTTTGATCTTTTTAAAATTAACAATGAGGGATTACGGGTCGATAAAGAACAGCTTAATGAAATACCACTTCCCTTTTTAGCATTTCTTGAAGACAAACAGAAAAAATGGAAAGATTTTGTACTTGTCACAGATGTATCTATTGAAAAAGTGGTATATTTTTATGGTAAGAATAAATTAGTTTCAAAGGAAGAGTTTCTTAATAACTGGCAAAACATTATTTTTATTGCTGAACCAACTGATAAAAGTGGTGAAAATGACTTTGTTTTGAACAATCGCAAAGAAAGAAGAAATGCCTTAAGAAGGAGTTTAATTAAAGTAAGTTTAGCAGTTATATTATTGTTTTTATTTATTGAAAAAGTATACTCTTCAAATATACCTATTGGCACTTTCATTTATGGTGCTATAACACTAATGGGATTAGTAACTGCAAGCCTCCTTATTGTATATGAAATAGATAAATCAAATGCTTTTATTAAAAATATTTGTACTGGAGGTTCAAAAACAAATTGTGATGCAGTACTGAATAGTAGTGTATCTAAATTCATTGGTTTAACATGGAGTGAAATAGGGCTTTTCTATTTTTGCTTTTCTTTCTTGTTTTTACTAACCCCGATTCCTTACCTTGAAAAAATTCCTCTGATAAGTTATATTTCCGTTCTTGCATCATTTTACATTCCATTTAGCTTATATATTCAATACTTCAAAATAAAGCAATGGTGTCCTTTATGTCTGTTTGTGCAAGTCTTACTTCTAAGTAATTTAATTTTAACAATAATCGCAGGTGACTTTAATTTTACTTTTAGTTTTGATCTCGCTAAATATTTTTTACTTTGTTCTTTGGTTCCTGTTTTAACTTGGTTTTTACTAAAACCATTGCTTATAAATTCAAAAGGTGCAAAAATCTATTTTCCTGCATATAAAAGACTATTCTTAAAGCCATCTGTTTTTAATGCTTTAGCGGCAGAAAGACCATCCATACCAGAAGGCTGGGAAAGTTTAGGAATACAAAAAGGAAATTCAACCGCATCAATAACGATTTTAAAAGTATGCAGTCCTTCCTGCACCCATTGTTCTAATGCTTTAAAATTAACGGATGAAATTGTTCAAAAAAAGCCTTATGTTCGAGTAATAACAGTGTTTATGGTGACAAACCATAAAACAGATACAAACAATATCCCTGTTAAGCACTTTTTAGCACTATCAGAACTTGGTAAAACATCAGAATTAGACGAAGCACTACATTATTGGTATTTTTCAGAAAGCCCTAATTATGAAGAATTGGAAAGAAAATTTCCTGTTCCTAAAGATATATATCTTAAACAAAGTTCAAAAATAGATGATATGGATAAATGGATTAAATCGGCAGGTATATTTTACACCCCAGCTTTATTTCTAAATGGCAGGTTGTTACCAGAAACATTTAGTATTAAAGATTTACATAAAGTAATTTAAACGTGTTTGCAAACAAATAAGTGATGAAACGCTGTTGTTGTTTAACTGAGTTTCTTCGCAAGGAGGAAAAATTAAGTGCCATCCTCCATAAAAAGGCTTCTTTCTATTGTAAAATCTAAAAAAAATCAAAATGAGAACAGTAAATCGAATAAAAGGCATTAATTTAAGTGCCGATGAAATGAAAACACTTATTGGTGGACAAGCTAATGGTTCATCCAATAATGGTGGAAGTTCCGAACAAGCTGAGGCTTGCGGCTCATGCCCTACAGAAGGTCATACTTGCGCAAAGTATTCAACCGGATGTAAATGTGCTCCAGCTTCAGGTATTGGCTGGCAGGATTGCACAGTATAATTGGATATAAAATTCGTGACAACATTAATTCAAGAAAAAATAATAATTTGAATTAAATGGCACTAATTTTTGAAACAATTAATTAATTGCGATATAATTTTTCAGACAAATTTGATGAGAGTATAAATCATGTGTAAAAGTATGATTTTAATATACTCTCATCATTTTTTAATCATGTAATTAAAAAGTTTGTTTAATTTCGTTTTAAAATGTAAATAATTTAACAATGTTTAAATACAATCCTTTTGTCATAATACTATTATTTTCTATTGCAATAATCTCTGAAAGTATTGCTCAAACAAATGCTTATATTAAAATTGAGGCGGAAAAATTCAAAAATTGTACTTTCAAATTTTATTTTAAAGAGGCTTTTCGTCCTATTGAGGTAAAAACAGATGCTCAAGGTAATGCTACACTTTCTTTGTTTTTAAATGCCCCCAGATTTATCCCATTTGAAATAACTGGAAAAAAATATAATTCTACACCAATTTTATTGACAAAAGGAAGTAATATTATTTTAAGCATCAAAGATTCTCTAAATTTCCACAAAACTACTTTTACTGGGGATGGGGCAAATACTTGCAATTATTTATTAGAAAGCTCAAAATTAAAAATTAATTTTTATAAATGCATTCGCAACATACCAAAGCAAAAAAATTATATTGAAAGTTTTATTACTTTATGTGATTCATTTAATAGTGTTTTTATAACTTTTCATAAAGAATTTGTTAAAAATCATAAGTTGAACAGAGATATTGCTGCCATTTTATATGGGGATTTAAATTCCAAAATTCTCCAAGAAAAACAAGAATTAATATATAAATTAACATCAAACTCACAAAATGATCTTCTAAAGGAGATTACCATTTCAACAACTAATTTAAATGACTCAGCACTTGTTACTGCACGTTCCGTAGACTATATGTTATTTTTGAGATACCATTATATTACAAACTACGAAGCCCCTTTTTACTTTAATAAAACAGAAGAAGAAAAGGCTGTTTTATCATCTACAATAACAGCTCAAGTGCATAAGAAAATTCAGAGTTCAAACATTTATAATGATAAAATAAAAGAACGGAACTTGTTTGAAAATTTAATATGTGGTTTACAATCATTTGGGCTAACCCCCTCTATAGATTCAGTTTACAGGAGTTTAATAAGTAATTATCCTACCTCGGAAGAAATCGCAAATATTAATTATTTATTCAATGAACTTTCAGGATTAACTTCAAAACAAGCACCTAATTTTGAAGCTGTAGACAAGTATGGAAAAAAGTATTCTTTAGGTGATTTTAAAGGAAAAGTTGTTTATATAGATATATGGGCAACCTGGTGTCAACCCTGTATAAAAAATATTCCATTTACTCATAAAATTCAAGAAGAATTTAAAGAGAATAAAGACCTCATAATTTTATATATTTCAATTGATACTGAAAAAAATAAATGGGAAAATTACTTAATTAAAAACCCTACAATAGACGGTCTTCATTTAAGGTTGACAAATGTTCCAGAGTTTGAAAACAATTATAAAATGACTGGCATACCAAGATATATTTTGATTGATAAAAAGGGAAGGTTTATTGATGCCTATGCGCCAGAACCTTCTTCAAAGGCAGTTAAAAGCAAAATATTAAGCGAACTTGCGAAATAATATATGATTTCAACTATTTTTTTAAAATGACCTTTATATAGAGTTCTTAAAATAAAGAAATTAACCCCAGAAATATTTAGTTTAATTTAACCTGATTTATAGTAAAATATTGATTATCAGCACTTTACATTAAATTTAATTTTTTCAACCAATTGCAAAAGTTCAAAAACTTTGTTCGATAATTGAATAGTTCCTTCTACCATAGAAGCCACACAGGTATGTGTGGCTTTCTTTATTACATATCGTAAAAATAGCTACGAAAAGTTTCACTCCAAGTCGTTGTTCGCCCCGATAGCTATCGGGGTCAGCTCCCGCTACCATAGAAGCCAAACAGGTATGTGTGGCTTTCTTTATTACATATCGTAAAATAGCTACGAAAAGTTTCACTCTAAGTCGTTGGTTCGCCCCGATAGCTATCGGGGCCAGCTCCCGCTACCGAAGCCGACTTTTCTAAAAATAAATTAGAAGGTCGGCTTTTTTCATTCTCCAAATCCTTAGATAATAGGGCAAAGCAGGAAATTACCTCGTTAATATTTTCGGTTCGACAATCGTCATTTTTACGGTCAAATACCAAACCATTGGGGAATACAATATTTTGTATAATTGTTTTGTTTTTAAAATCGCTGGAAGCCCACAACAAGGAATAAAAGAATAATTTGAAAATTCACAACCTAATCCAGGCGGGTGGCAAGCGGTCACCCGCTTCTTTTTTACTTTCATTCGCCAGCCATTGATCTGGGGCTATTACCAGCTTATGTTTATTACTATTCAACCAGGCAGCCCACCAACTAAAGCTACTGTTGGCAATTATGTTATGTTTGCACCGACTCATGAGGCACATATCCCAGTAACTCTCACTTCCTTTATTATGATCAATGTATTGAACAGGATGATGGGTTTTGATATTCTCTACACACCAGGTTATATCGTCTGAAAAAACAAATAATTGCAATGACCCTAATTGTTGCGTTAAATAATGAATTGCCCTTTCGTAATATTCCTTGCCGCACAAACCATGATACGCTTTCACCAGAGCATTATTTACATAATCTCCCCTGCGTATATGAAGAGAAACAGAATGGCCAGATTCCATACTTTTGATTACCTCTGCATTTCTTTCGCTTATTGTTTTGTTAGGCACAAATACCTTTCTTAATTCCTGCTCCACTTCCAAAAAGTATCGCTCACTTTGCCAAAAACCATCCAGGTAGGTGTTAGTAGGGTACTTGCAGTAATTATGATGGTAAGCTGCTCCCGATTCAGCTATATAACAATAGTTGAAGTGTTGTGGAAATAGGCGAATTAATATACGGATTAGCCGCCTATCTTTTCGCTTTAGGAAAGGTTTCAACTGTTCTTCTGTAGCGCGTTGAAAAGAGAGATTAAAAACATCCAGCTCTAAGTTTCTTTTCGTATAAGCACCATTTGTTTCTTCATTTAAAAAAGATGTATCTATCAGTAAAGGAGTGTTATGCCGTATGGAAAGATTCAGTCCGGCAGCATACTGAAACATCTGGTTTCCCAATCCACCCATTAATTTTACAATAATCATTTTAAAACCTCTCCTTGTTAAAAAAGTAGTTATTTATTCTGCTTCCATAAAACCATTTTTCTATTGCCTTCCTTTTTCTGTGTTGTTTCAGTTGCGCAAAAACCTTTTCCAAAAACAGCGTCATTTCTCTTTCAGGTTTATAAATTTGGGTAAGTTCTTCCAAATTCTTCACACCAAAATGAAACAACAAATCATCAACATACTTAAGCATGTTATCCTGTTTCAGATAATATTTTGGTAGTTTTTCCAGCAGTATTAAGTGCTCTTTCAGCTGGATATTTCTGTTTTGAATCACTTCCTGCGTCACCTGTCCGTCTCCCCCACTCATGGTACACACCAGGGCTTCCGGTATAAAAACAAATTGTTTCTTTTGCATCAGCCAGTGTATGTAAAAATCAATGTCTACCAGCCATTTCATCCGTTCGTCATAAGTAAAAGCACTGTCATTTTTATAAAGGGTAGTGCTTGGTGCACCAATTATGTTTTTGAAATAGAGAAACACCGGATCATGAGCTAACCTTTTCAGTTGACTTTTCCTGGGCCGGTGAACCCATTTTATGTTTTGCTTAAGCACCCATATCAGGGTAGAGCAAAATCCAAATTCTGCCTGTTTGTTTTGTTGCATGCCCTCCATAAAAGTCTTCAGACTATGGGGTTGTGTAAAAAAGTCGTCGTGATGCAATAATTTTATGTATTCACCATTTGCCTTACTTATTGCAGCGTTCCAGTTTGCAGGTGTACCAAGTGGTTTTTGATTATGATGGTATTGAATATTTTTCGATGCGTATTTTTTGTCAATCAGGTTAGCCACTTCATTTCCCGGGGTATCATCGGTAATTATCAACTCATAGTCTTTAAAGTTCTGCATCAACACCGAATCTACACACCTCTCCAGGTATTCGGGTTGTTTATAAGCAGGTATACAAACAGATACTTTAGGCATGACATTTACTTTTGAGACCAGACGGAGGTTCCTTTTTTAATATGAGCTTTATAATAGAGACTTTCCTCACTTAGCGCTGCTGAATTTTCGTACCAGGGAAGGTGATGAGCCTGAAGCTCTGCTCCGGTTCTGTACGCTGGGCATTGCTCAGCATTTCCTTTGGCGTAGGGCTTATACAGCGCAAAAGTGGTATCTACCGGGGCATCGTAAACATCTTTCGCAACTGTTTTCTGCCAGTAGGCTAACTCGGCTTTTATAACCTCCTGCTTAAAAGCGTAATGGTCTGGGATATCGTCAATTTTAAGTCCCAATCCTATTTTTTCTATCTGGGGGTATTTTAGGAGTATCTCCCACAGCTTACTGATGAAATTCTGCGGGCATTCCTTTACCGGCACCACATCCGGATCGGTGTACACATAGTAGGAATGTCTGAACTGCTTGTAAATACCGGTTTTCCAAAGAGCCATATAGCCAATATTTTCTTCCAGGTAAAAAATTTTGTACGGACTTTGTTTGTAATATTTTAACAGGGGATCATAAGTTGACCCATTATCAATGATGTATATGTTTTTATATCCCCTGCTTTCTAATTGGTGGATCAGCATGCTCAAATATTCCAGGCGGTTTCGGTTGTTAATGATGATGGGAATTTGAGTCATGCTATCCGGATTAAATGCAGCATGCGCTCTTTTTCGCAACCAGCTTTTGTACTTCTCTTTACCAAAGTGATAAGCGGGTCTGAATATATTTTTAATTATGTTTATCACTACTGTTTCTCAAATCTATTTTTGTTACTTGCACCTCCGTCCCTTCTTTGCTCTTAATTTTCCTTTATCCACACAAGCATCGAACACCATGATTCATCTTTCAATCCCAATACCAACCTAGCTTCCAGCTTCCTTTCAGGAAGGTTCATTTCTTTTAAACGGGCTTAACAATTTATGGACAATTTTCCCCGTTTTTAATTCTGAAGACCTCAACAAGCGGGTGTATTCTTCCAATGCTTCTACGACTGGTATTGAGAAATTCAGCTCCCAGCTTTTTCTTCTTTCAGCTATTTGCCTGTCATGATTTTTAGGATCAGAACTCAGTCCATCGGTATTAAAAACAGCTACATCCCTGCTGTAATGTTTATAGGTAGCATCCGCTACAAGTACTGCCCTCAAAAAAAACTCATAATCTGCGGTTAACTCCAATGTTTCATTATATCCCTTTAGTCTTTCAAAAAAACTCCTACGTATAAACACTGCAGGATGCGCCAATGAAGAAATCATGAAATAATATACATCCAGCTTATCGGGCATGGGTAAGTTTTCTCTTCCCTCCTTTTTCTCCAATACAATGTCTCCATAAATCAGGTCCTGCTTAAGCATTTTGGGTACAAAAAATTCCAGTACCGCATTATCTGCCAGTATATCACCTGAATTTAAAAACAACAGGTATTCTCCCAGTGCCCTGGCGGCTCCTTTGTTTTGAGCATTAAAGATTCCATCGTCTTTTTCTGAAACCCAAACACTCAATTCGCCTGTGTATTGCTCAATCAACTCAACACTTCCATCTGCAGAGCCACCATCAATAATAATAAATTCAAAGGCTCTGAAAGTTTGCTGCAACACGCTGTTAATGGTTGCCTGCAAGCCTGATTTATTGTTATAGTTAATGGTTATGATGGATAATTTTTTCATTGCTTAAAATTTATTCATCACTTCAATTACGGTATAAATCTCTTCTTCTGTATGCATATAAGAAACCGGCAAACTCAGTATGGTTTCATGTATTTCACTGGCAAGGGGGTATTCTTCCTTCCCCAATATATCTTTCATTGCTTCCTGTTGGTGAGGAGGCAGGGGATAATGAACTTCTGTTTTAATGCCTTGTTGCAGTAAATAGTCTTTTAGTTTATTTCTTTGCGGGTGGCGGATGGCATAAATATGAAACACATCATAATAATCTGGATGCAGTTGGGGAAGTATAAAATCTTTTTTCAGGTGCTCCTGATATAGTTTCGCCAGGTTGCGTTTATGTTCATTGATTTTTTTTAGTTGTCTTAATTTAATGGATAAAAAAGCCGCCTGAATTTCATCTAAGCGAGAATTAAATCCTACCCGTTTATTATAATATTTCTGGTGAGAACCATAATTTCTTAATGTGGCAACGCCTTCTCTTAAGGTATCATCATTGCAGGTAATTGCTCCTGCATCTGCCAGGGCTCCCAGGTTTTTGGTTGGGTAAAAACTATGTGCCCCAAAATCACCAAAGCTACCAGCTATTTTGCCCTTATAATGCGCCCCATGGGCCTGGGCACAGTCTTCTATCACCTTCAGCTGGTATTTGCCGGCAATTTTCATAATTGCTTCCATGTTGCACAATTTCCCATATAAATGAACCACCATAATGGCTACAGTTCTTTCCGTTATTTTTTCTGTTATTCTTTCCGGATCAATATTATAGGTGCTTATATCTGGTTCAACCAATACTGGTTGTAATCCGTTATGGATGATCGCCAGTATGGTAGCAATATAAGTATTGGAAGGAACAATGACCTCGCTGCCTTTTTTAAATTGATAATGGTGAAGGGACAGAGTTAGTGCGTCGAGTCCGTTGGCTACACCCACACAGTATTTTGTTTGACAAAAAACAGCGTATTCCTCTTCAAACTTTTTTACTTTATTTCCGAGAATGTACCAACCACTTTGCAATGTTTCGGTAAAAGCCTGCTGGTATTCCTGAAAAAAGGACTGATTGAGTTTTGCCAGGTTTTCGTATTCAATCATGCTTAGTACGGTTGAAAAATGTAATCTTTTTCTTCATAAAGTTCTGAAGCCAGCACCATGAGTATGGCATCTTCGGTGAAGTTATACATGGTATGCCAGTCCTGAGGCTCGAGTATCAGGCACTTATTGGGTTTATCTAATTGAAAAACTTCTTCATTTACCCCATTATTATTATAAATGGTGCAGGAACCTTTGATGCAAATAGCGGCCTGAACTGTAGTATGGTGCCTGTGACCACCACGTTTGGAGTCATCTACCCCGTAAATGTAAAATATACGCTTAATTTCAAAGGGAATAACCTTTTCTATTACGGTTAAGTTTCCGCGTTTATCGGTAAATGTTTTTAAGTCTAAAATGTGCGCCATTTATATAAAATCATGTGTAGAATAGTAATGGTAATGTAACAGTCGTTTGCGCGTTGCCTTACCATTAATATTTTTAATTGAACTGCGGCAATCATAAATGAATTGCCTTAACAAATATATGAAATTAAGGGGCTTTTCTTTTATTTCCTGTGAAGCTCCGTTGGCATCGAAGGCATTCTTATTGTTCAGATGAATGTGCTGTGCCTGTTGCAGCAATTCCCTGATGTAGGGAAAGTAGAAGAGTTCCCGTTGATGCTGGCTTAATTCGTAGGTTTCTCCGCTAAGAGAAAGCAGTTGATTTTTATAGAATTTAAGTCCGTGAAAATGAAAAAACACCGGACTAAAACGTTTTCCTGTACTTTTTTCAGTGCCGGTTATTTTTCCCTGCTCGTTACTAAAGCTGTATTGCTGTATATTCCAGGGAGCGAGTCCACCCCCCAGGTGCTGTAATTCATGAACACCTTTAAACTCCTTTGTCCAGGTGTCTAAGTATTTCTGATCACCAAATTTTCCGTCTTCTATGCGGGCATAACACCAGTTTAAGCAATCTTGCCTCCATTTTCTCAATACCTGCATTCCTTCAGTGGTATTTTTAAAACACATGAACTGCACACAATATTTTCCGCTAATGGCCGATTGGTCGTATTCTGCAGTATAACGGTGTTCCGTAATTAACACCGACTTTTCTCCCATTTCTTCCATTAGCACTGCAGGATCATTATAAAAACACATGTCTGCATCAATATAGGTGCAATTACTGAGTTGATATTTTTCTATGCAGTAAAGTATGGTAGAGGCTGTGCTGGTCCAGCAATATTCGCCAGCAGAGCGGAATGGTTTCACTTTTAATAATTCTTCGTCTTCAAACTCACGTAATGAAACCGGCGTTAAATGAGGGGAATTGAGCTGTTTTAAATAAGCATAAGTTGCTTCATCAAATGCAAAAACAAACAAATGAAACGCTTTGCAATGCCTTATTAAGGAATGATACAACACCATTCCCCTCGATAAATAGGCAGAATTAAACAGGGTACAGAAGTTGAGTTTACCTTTCGTTAACATGATTTTTTCTTCTAAAAACAAATCCTTTCCAATAGGCCCTTACTCCATCTTCTAAAGTAACCGGATGAGAAAAAGGACTATCAAACTCATCTATTAAGTCATACTTTTCCTTCAATTTTTTCTTAAAATCTCCTTCCACTAAAAACCAGCAGGGGTAAGACGCTTTATATACCGCTTCCGGGACAACCTGAACCGTGATCCGGGCTTGATCAGCCTGAAGAAAAGCAGTTCTATCAATAATTATATACTCAAAACCATAATTGATGAATTGTTCCATCCATTTATCAGGGTTAGCTAAATAAGTTAGCACAGACCCCAGTAAGAGGGTGTTGCTATTATTTTGTTTTAAGGCCGATTCTATGGTTGTTTCAAAGCGCAGCTCATGAGAAGAGAAAAATTTACTTCCACACTCCACAAAATTCTTTTGCTCAACTACTGTCCAACAAATGTTAAGCCCTTTCAGCAAAGTCCTGTATTGAAAATACAAGCTTCCCAAAGAGCCTCCAAAATCAATAATATTAAGCTGATTTTTGCGTATTGTTGATTGAAATGCAGTTAATAAATGATCAACGTACTCCAACTTTTCGAATACCACACTATCTCTTTCGTAGGCTGCTTCTCCCTGCTTTACTTTTAATAAAGCTTCTTTCACTTTATGGAGAATGTTCTTCTTATTATAACCCTCACTGTTTTTTTCTGCCTGCTCCCAGGAAGAATAATTCCCAAACCATCCATGAGCCCGTGATTTAAGTATACCCATCCTTCTGAGTTTATCTTTTACTCTATCTATCAGATTCAGCATTTAACAGGCTTGTAGCTTTACTTTACAAATGATTGGTTATATAGCTTATTATTTTCAACTCAACATTAACTAATCTTACCCTTAGTTATCATTGCTATTTTAATATCTCGTTATAGTTTCCTGAACAGGGCTGAAGCTAACTTTTGCGTAAAAATTTTGTAATTATAGTCTTTAAGCGTTCTGGCCTGTGCATTTCTACCCATTTCAATGGCTTTTTCAGGGTTCTTGCGATAATATTTTACTTTTTCAATGGCTTCATTTATGTTTTTATAAGTCTCTATTTCCTTTCCTTTTTCAAACAATACAGATAGGTTATTACCTTCATCATTTAGGAGCAGGGTGCCTACACCTGTGGCCTCAAACATTCTCATATTTCCTACATTTCCATTAAGTAGTGATTCATGAATATTGAAGGTGACCAATGAATCTGCCAACACCTGATACATCTGTATTCCCCAGGCCTCGCATTGATAAGCTCTTAATACGGGTCTCATATCATTGAAAAAAATTTCCTTAAGGTATTGCTTAGAAATTAAAGGAACCTCATTTTTATAACCATAGCCCCATATTTTTATAGGAGTTTTTTTTGCCAATTCCAGTAATGCTTCCTTTCGCTTAACATGAACATCCGACCAACCTCCAACAAAGGAGAAGTTGTATTTTTTTTTAGGTATTTTTAGTTTATCCAATACTCTCTCATCAAACGCAGGCAGCAGGTATTCTGCATCTGCACCTTTTTGTTTAAAATAGGTAACAAAATCAGGAGTTGATGAAAAGAAAATATCTATACCTTTTAAATTCAAATTTTCAGAAAAAGGGGTAGATATCCAGGCTGCAATTTTTTTCTTCACAAAAGGTTTTACGTCTAAAATAAAATTTCCATACATGGAAAATATACTTTCAATAAAAAACACATCGGGATTATATTTCTTTACTTGCGCGGCGGCTATTTCATGTTGCCAATTTTTCTCAGAGAAAGTGCAGTTGTTCTCTTTTGCCCACTTTTTTTGAAGCAGTTCAAAATTGCAAATGATGATATCAGCATCATCACCTCTTTGAAGAAAATGAGCGTATGTAGCCCCGGTATCTGCAAAATATTCTCCCAATAATAATTCCAGGCATTGTTTATAGCTAAGCGTTTCAATTTCCGGGTTTCTTTTTATAAAACCTTCTAAAAACGGATGATAATATGCTGCTAAAAATTGTATGCTCATCACTGCTGCCTGTATTGTTGGCTATTTCGTTAAAGGTTTTGTAATTGCAGGGTTTCCATAGGCCAGGTAATTTTCTTTTATCTCTTTAGTTACAACTGCTGCTGCAGCTATTATAGCTGAGTTCCCTATTTTAACACCCTTTAGAACAATACAGCGTTTACCCAGCCAGCAATCGTCTCCAATAAAAACAGGTGCTGTAACGGGTTTTTCATGTTCAGCACCTATGGCCGGAAAGTCCCGTTCTGTCATCATTCTCCTTGTTTCTTTTGGATAATAGTTGTGTGTATTGGTATCATACAACATACATTCGTAAGAAATCATGTTGTAAGCGCCAATTCTCATTTCTTCATCCACTCTTATTTCTGTCCCCTCCATTATTCCTGTATAGGCGCCTATAATGCATTTTCCTCCGAAACGAATGCAAAATTCGTTTTTTATTATACAATGATTGCTTATTGATAAACTTCCATTTTGCACATATAACAAAGTCCTACCTTGCTCCAAAGGTTTTCCAATGAGTTTAGTCTGCTCGCCTAGTACCACTTCTCCTTTTTCTATTGTGATGGAATATCCCTCAATGGAAACATTATCTTTAATGATGAGCCTGGCTCCCTTGGCAATTTTTAAGATGGTGTTTACCATTTTCACATTGGCTCCCTTTTCTAATAACCCTTCTACTCCAGTATCAGGGTCTGGGAAAATTTTTTTATATAAACGATATATGCTATTCCCGATCATTAGTTAAGGCAAACAGGTCCATTTATTGTCTACTAAAACAGACTTATGTGATAAGGCTACCACTTTACCGGTTCCATAAAAATCACCATTTTCCACATCTATACTTATGGCTTCCTGTATCCAGTCCTGAACAATACCATTTTGGCTAACAGAAATATTTAATAAGTAGGTTCCCTGAATGAGTGGAAATTTTTGAAGCTGACATATAAAAAATCCCTGATTTTCCACTTTTTCAAAAGCTGAAGATGAAAATTCATTGCCCAATAAGGTGTATAGCATGCCATCATCTCCATAAAATGCTACGGCCACTCCTACTTTTTCTGGCCTAGGGTTATTTACACATGTGTATTTAATTTTAATAGTGAGGTATTGCCCTGTCATTAAAATAGAAAGTGGTGTATTTTCCTGATCACAAAATTCAATATGCTGTATTCTTATTTTCCCTTCCCCCTGCCTGTCTGTTCTTTCTGCAAGACTTGCATCCGCATTGGTTTTAATTTCTCCTAAATAAAAACGAACTGCTTCTGAAATCTCACATAAGGGGCGGGTAATTTTTCCCTTATTAAAAACTATCCCTTTATTGCAAAGGTGTTGTAGTGCAGCCATGTTATGGCTAACAAACAAAATGGTTTTACCACTTCTTGCCACATCATTCATTTTCCCCAGGCATTTTTTTTGAAAAGCCGCATCTCCCACAGCCAATACCTCATCAACAATCATAATATCCGGCTCTAAATGAGCTGCAACAGCAAAGGCCAATCTTACATACATGCCCGAGGAGTAGCGTTTCACCGGAGTGTCTAAAAATTTCTCCACCTCGGCAAAAGCCACGATTTCATCAAATTTCCGGTTAATTTCTTCTCTGGGCATTCCCAGAATTGAACCATTCAGGTATATATTTTCTCTTCCACTAAGTTCAGGGTGGAAACCAGTGCCTACTTCCAATAAACTGGCTACGCGGCCATTGATTTCGATGCGGCCAGTAGTAGGATCTACTATACGCGAAAGAATTTTGAGCAGGGTAGATTTACCCGCACCGTTGCGGCCAATTATTCCTACTTTATCGCCTGGCTTAATTTCAAAATTAACTCCATTCAATGCCCAGAATTCCTCATTGGAAGTAGTTTTACGCAGCAAAGATGACGGATCAGTTAATAAGGTTTTTATACCGCCTACCATGGAGTCCCTCAGGGTTAAATATGACCTGGTGGATTCATTTTTTAGCTGGTACCTTTTGGATAAATTTTCAACCCGAATAGCTGGTTCCATTAGACAGCAAATATAGGAATATTTATCCTACCCCTGTCCGCTCTTAGCAAAGCTCCAACCCATTACAAAATCATTCATAAAATATCCGTTTCCTATGTCAAAATCGGCTACCTGTTCAATTTTAAATCCGTTTTTAAAATAAAAGTTGATAGATTTATAATTCTGTCTGTTCACCGTTAGCCTGATGATTTCAGGTTGTTGCAGTTCTTTGATAAGCTCCTTAAATACCGCTGTTCCTAATCCCTTTTGCTGCTCACTTTGCAATAAGTAAAATTTATTCAGCATATAAGCCTTCTCTTCTTTTTCCCGGCTCACCGACAAAAAGCCTGCTATTTCTTTTCCGCTTGCAATCAGGTAATACTGCTGCCCTTCCTTCATTTGTTTTTGCATAGCATCGGCAGCATAAATGGTTTGTAGCATATAATCGACCTGTTCCCGACCAATTATTTCAACATAATGTTTATTCCATATTTCCTGTGCCAATTGCTGAATAAGCAGAATATCTGTATTGCTGGCCTTTTTTAGCTGTATGTTCATTCGATAAGTTTATTTCAAAAATAATGCTGTTTTTAGTTTTCTGCAGTTTATTAAACTTAGTTCATTGAAACTGCAAATCCATAAATGCTTCGCAAGCAAAGTATAAATACCAGGTTCAACCTGGTGGCAGGGCGCTTAAGAGAGAGTTTGTGTTAATCAGCAAACCAACTGAATAAACGCCGTTTCAGTTTGGTTGCATAATTTTGGTATTGCCAGTCAACGTAGTTTTGGGTGGCATTAATGCAGCGTGCAAATTGTTTTACACGGTATTTCATTTCTTCAGTAAGCAGGTTAAATAATTCCATAGCTTCCTGGGAGCCGGAAGCGTTATCTTTTATCCTATTGAAATGATCTTCCAGCGAATCTTCCAGAATAAGCTGCGGTTTTCTACCTTTTTTGAGGCTTTCTAAATAACGGTCTCTTACAATAAAGGCCTCCATGGAGGAGTTCAGGAAACGCTGTTTAATATCCGGAGGTAATTCGTAATCATTCTCCAGTTCATAATCCCACTCATCTTTATACCTGCTTTCCAAATATAGATGGGGCAATACAAAAACGTGCTTCCAGTCTATAGGCATTTGCCACAGCCCGAAACGGCGCGAATTGTTCCCCAGATCAACTATTTTAAATTTCTTTTTACTCGGTAATACCCGCGATCCCCGGCCAATCATTTGATGGTAAAGGGTAAGGGATTTGGTTGCCCGGTTTAATATGATAGTTTCTACAGAAGGCTCGTCAAATCCCGTTGTCAGAATACTAACCGACGTCAGAATACCATCCGGAGTTTTCTTAAACCAATCCAGCACATCAGCTCTTTCTTTATCCGTAAACGTACTGTCTAAATGTCTAATCGGATAATTTTTCTTTTTAAACATTTCAAATACTGCCTTGCTGGACAAGATACCACTATTGAAAATGAGTGTTTTGGTTCCCATTCCTACTTCTTCATAAGCATCAATTAGCTTACTTTGCATGATCATACTACTGTAGAGCAACTCTGATGAACCTACTGTAAATTCTCCATTCGATCCTATCTTAAGGGAACTCAGGTTTACATCGTAACTATAAGTTGTGGCTTCACATAAATAGCCGGTATCAATCAGCGAGCTAATGGATTCGCCGATGATGATATCATGATAGGTATCCCGGAGTGGCAGTTTTTTATTACTGCTCAGGGGTGTAGCCGTAACCCCCAGGATAGTTACATCTTCAAAATGGTGAAATATTTTGCGAAACGAATTATAATGGGCTTCATCTACAATCACCAATCCTATTCCCTCTAAAAATTTATCATTCTCCTGAAGTCTGTTATTAAGGGTTTCAACCAGAGCTGTATAACATTGGTAATCCTGCTCATTGGGTAGTGTTTTAACTGCGCTGTTAATTACAGCATTGGCAATACCTTTGGTAAAAAGCACATCCGAAGTTTGTTTCGATAACTCAATACGATGAGTAAGAATGAGTACTTTTCTTTTGTAAGAATCAATATACTTTTTTGCAATCTCTGCGAAGATAATAGTTTTGCCACCACCTGTTGGTAATTGAAACAGCAGATTACCGTTAACAGGAAGGCTTTGCAGCCTGTCAAAAATATTATTTACCGCATTTTCCTGATAAGGATAAAGTTTTCTTGGTTCGGTTAAAGCTTGTTCTTCGTTCATATTACCCAAAAGGCGATCTGCAAAGATATGCTTAAATTATTAATTTTTAATTTTTTTCAAAAAAAAGGGATTGGCGGCGCCAATCCCTATAAATTGTATGCTTTTAGGCTGATTATTTTTTTGAATCGGCAATAAACTGAGCCAGGCCACTATCTGTTAAAGGGTGTTTAAGCAGTGCTGTAATGGCACTTAAGGGGCAAGTGGCAATATCTGCGCCAATGGTAGCACATTCAATAATGTGCATAGGGTGGCGAATGGAGGCTGCTAATATTTCGGTTTCAATGCCATAATTATCAAAAATGATTCTGATATCTTCAATCAGCCTCAAACCATCTGTACTCACATCATCTAAACGGCCAATAAAAGGAGAAACAAAGGAAGCGCCGGCTTTAGCAGCAATAAGGGCCTGACCTGGTGAAAAAATAAGCGTGCAGTTTGTTCTTATTCCTTTTTTAGAAAAATATTTAATGGCTTTTATCCCGTCTTTAATCATGGGTATTTTCACTACTATTTGTGGATGAAGTTTGGCAAATTCTTCTCCTTCCCTGATCATTCCTTCATAATCCACAGAAAGTACTTCTGCGCTTACGTCCCCGTCAACAATATTACAAATATCCAGGTAATGCTTCTTTACGGCTTCATCTCCCTTTATACCTTCTTTTGCCATTAAGGAAGGGTTGGTGGTTACACCATCAAGCACCCCTAATTCCTGGGCTTCTTTTATTTGAGCAAGGTTAGCGGTATCAATAAAAAACTTCATAATGTTTAGTGTTATAATTTCGACAAAAATACACTCTTTATTCCTAGCTCTTAGCCTAAGTAATTAACATTTTATCACAATCATTGGTATAAACCCATAAGTAAGCTTAAGTCCTTATTATACTTATGAAAAGGGGGAGGTAATTGAACTTACGGTCATTTGGTGAGCAGGGAAGTTTCCTGAATGATTGGTGGCTAAGCCTGCGAGGTGTATTCTTATTTTATGTAAGGGAAGTAAAAGGGCTTCAACTATTAAGTGTTAACACTTATGGGCTATTTCAGCAACTGACCATTTATATAATTTTCCTTTGCCGTAAGCTCTCCCCGGTCGTTATAAAACAACCACTCTCCTTCGCGTGTATAATCACCTACTGATTCCTGAAATAACATTCTGCCCTCTTCTTTTATTTTGCCATTGGTATAAAATTCTTTACGGATATAATTTTTTTTCTTTTTATCGGTTATTTCAAAAATCACCTCCGGAACACCATTTTCATAAAACGAGTTACGTTTATACAGGTACTTCATGTCCTTTTCATTTTCCTCTGCATATTCAATGTTGCCATTGGCATAATAATCGGTTTGCTTTTGTGGAGAATGATTATAGTAATATACTTCCGATTTAATTTTTCCATCGGGATAAAAAACGGTTAGCTCACTTCTTCTAATATCCACTACTCTGAAAACACGTTCTACCTGTCCGCCAGGATAATAATTTTTAAAGGTATTGAGCTGCCCATCCACATAAAAGCCTTTATGCATCAAAGAGCCATCAGTAAAATAATCTTCCACCCAACCCTGCGCATTATAACCTTTTTTGTTATAGCGGATAGAATCTCCGCCTAAGGCAAATATAAGTTTATCATATATGGTAATTCCATATTCACTATCTACTACCTCCTTCGGCTGATACCTCTTTAACTGAGGTACCTGATCAACAAAATTCTGAGCAACACCATTCATGTGTAAAATGAGCAGTACAACAAAAGAAATGCATCTGAAATACATATTGGGGTGGTTTACTTTTATTACGAAAGTACAAAAAATTGCATATTGCCTTCTATTCCACCCGGAGAAAATAAAAAAAAATCAGGTGCCTTATAGCGCCTGATTTTACAATACTTATAGGGATTTATTAGTATGTCATAATTTGACAATATCGTGTACATAAATCATTGTTTCAACAATGATTTATCCGGTTAATGTAACTGATGTTCGGCCAGATACCTTTCTGCATCGAGGGCTCCCATACATCCGCTTCCGGCAGCAGTTACTGCCTGGCGGTATACTTTATCAGAGCAATCTCCAACGGCAAATACTCCCTTTACATTGGTTTTGCTGGTTCCCGGAACATTCTGAATATAACCCTGCTCATCCATGGTTAACCAGTTTTTAAAGATATCGGTATTGGGTTTGTGCCCAATGGCCACAAAAAAACCTGTAGCCTGTATTTTTCGTATTTCGCCGGTTTGAACATTTTTTACAGAAACTGCGTTCACTCCTTTTTCATCTCCATGCACTTCTTCTGTTTCCGAATGCCATAACACCTCAATATTAGGAGTGTTGGTAACCCTGTGCTGCATGGCTTTAGAGGCGCGCATTTCTCCTCTCCTGATGACCATATAAACCTTTTTGCACAGTTTAGCGAGATAAGTAGCTTCTTCTGCTGCGGTATCTCCGGCTCCAACTATTACCACATCCTGCCCGCGGTAAAAAAATCCATCACAAACTGCGCAGGCCGATACGCCTCCAATTTGCCTGTATTTTTGTTCAGATGGTAAACCCAGCCATTTAGCCGTAGCCCCGGTAGCAATAATAACAGTATGAGCATGTATTTCGGTTTGCTCATCTATCCATACTTTATGAATTGAGCCAGAAAAGTCCACTTTTGTAGCTAATCCAAATCTTATTTCCGTTCCAAATCGCTCGGCCTGTGCTTTAAAGTCTTCCATCATTTTAGGTCCGTTTACTCCCTGGGGATATCCGGGATAATTGTCAACCTCAGTAGTTGTAGTTAACTGGCCTCCGGGTTCATGGCCGGTGTACATGAGCGGCTTTAGATCTGCACGACTGGCATAGATTGCAGCAGTATAACCGGCAGGGCCAGATCCAATGATCAGGCAATTTACTTTCTCAATATTTCCCATATATTATTTTTTGTTATCTGATTAAGGAATACAAAGTTATTGTAAAAACAGGGCTTAGCTTATTTTGTTATTTACTTTTTTAAACAATTATTAGTTTTAAGTCTCATTTTACAGCTGATAAAAATCACCTTTATATTCTTGTGCTTTACTATTCCAATAATTTTTTACTACTGAATTTGAAACAAAATAAATGGTTTTATACCTTGTGCCAAGGCTGAATATGTTGTTTTTTCAGGTACTCTGAGCAATCAGCAAAGCAGCTTGTTATCCTTTGATGTGCAATTCTTATTTAAATACTTTCTGTTTACGGATTTTTTAATAAATTTGCGCTATTCTTTTCGGGCTGTAGCACAGTTGGTAGTGTACCAGCATGGGGTGCTGGTGGTCGCACGTTCGAGTCGTGTCAGCCCGACTAAACCAAAAAACCCGCCAATGGCGGGTTTTTTGGTTATATGATTTTTTTTCTAAAAATGTAAGTTCAATCTTAAGGTACCTGCTGGACCGAACAGGGAGTTGTTATTATCTCCATCAAATCCCCATTGGGTTTCACTTCCGGTTTGCACTGCAACCTGATTTACCTGAGCCGGTACTAAGGAATTATCCCAGCCTTCAACAATAACATGCCCTTCCCCTCTTCTGGCCACCGATAATCCCCAGCCAAACTCACCACCTAAAGATATTTTAGGGAAGATGAAATACTCTGCTCCCACAAAACCTCTTATACCCAACATAAATATCATTCCTGATTTTTCTTCTGTTATTCTGGATGCAGCATTTACTTGTTTTTTCTTATCAAAATCCCAATAGGTGGCTGAAAGGTTTGTAGCACTATAAGGATTGCCATAGGTATACCTGCTTACTCCTCCTCCCATAAAGAAGCCTGCATCAGCACCATAAAAGCCCTGTAAACGGGTTTTGCCCTTTCTATATTCTATTCCTAAGCTCACTCCTACCCCGGTGCTTCTTTCCTTACGGGTATCGGTAACAACTGGTTTTTGTGAGTTGGTTGACTGATCTTTTTGTACAATGGCATTTTGTGTATGCGAACCAAAGCCCAGACGAAGCCCTCCCCTGTATGCCAGTTTCTCTGTTACAAAATACTTACCGATAAAAAAATAATTCTTCGATAAATAATCAAAAGATGGTGCGGAAGAATCCTTGTTGGAACCAAATAAAGATTTAGCGTAACTAAAAAACGGATTGGCATTAATGGAAAGCCCCCAATCTCCTGCTTCCGGTAAAATAGGTTCTCCCTTTTTCGAAGTAAGATCCTGAGCAAAAACTGTATTAACCATTAACACAGCTGTAACAGCCACAATAATTTTTTTCATTATTTCTTTTTGTTTGTTCATCATCGTTCTGTGGTTGATGATTTTATTATTATTTTTTTTTCGAATTTACGCTTTAAACGCGAATTTTAGCCGCGTATTGCCTGTTTACCAGAAAATACTAAATCTTATGGCTACACCTTGTTTTTAAGCATAGGAACAAATTTAAATTTACCCAGCTGTTGCTTTTCAAATACAGTAATTGACTTACGCGTAACCAGGTTCATGATTTGCTCTTCCCCTTCTCCAACCGGTATCACTAATACACCACCGTTTTCATGCAATTGCAGCAACAATGCATCAGGAATAAATGGTGCTCCGGCTGTTACAATAATTTTATTAAATGGAGCATAAGCCGGGAGACCTTTATATCCATCACCGTAAAAAAACCTGGCACTATAGCCCAATGAGGGTAGCAGGTGCCTGGTACTTTCATATAACTTATATTGCCTTTCGATGGTATATACTTTAGCACCCATTTCCAGCAAAACGGCTGTCTGGTATCCGCAACCTGTTCCAATTTCCAGTACTTTTTCTCCTTTCTTTATTTGCAACAGACTGGTTTGACAAGCAACTGTTGCCGGATGAGAAATAGTCTGTCCTTCTCCTATAGGGAAAGCCTGATTTTGATAAGCAATATTAACAAAGGCACTATCTAAAAACGCATGCCGCGGAACATGTTCCATAGCCTTTAAAACCGGCTCATCATTAAAACCCTGGCCCCTTAGTGTTTCAATTAATTGTTTTCTTTTTCCCTTGTGTAAATAAGTGTCTATTCTATCATTCATAAACCATGTGTATAACCAATAAACCTGTGTTCAGTTCTTATTTATTACAGAACCAAAGCCTTCTTCCAAAAATAAAGGCTATTAACATTTGTTTATTGATATTTTGTTTTTCTTACTAACATGGCGCTTTTAATTAGCGCCTACTTTTGTGCTTAATGATAAAAATAGGAATAAGCGGATCGTCCAATGCCAGTAAAACCCACATCAGGCAATTGCAAGAGAGTGGTTTATTCCAAATCTGCGGCTTCTACAGTACAGATATTGTCAGTGCCAGAAGTTTGATTAAAGAATTAAACATTCCTTATTTTTCAGATTTTTCAGCCTTAATAAAAGTGTGTGACGCTATTAGTTTTACTACCGTAACCACTCAGTTTTTTAACCACATTGCCCAGGCTGTTAAAAGCTTTAAACACATTTATATCAATTTCCCTTACCATTTAAATACAAACGAGCTTAAAAACATTAACAACTTGGTAAAAGAAGCGGAAGTTGTTGCGCAAACCGGTTTTTCCGATCGTTTTAATCCTGCGTTTCTTACCGCCCGGCCACTTATTCAATCTCCTAATTATATTGATGCGGCCAGATTAATTCAGTACTCCCCGCAAAACAATCGGATTTCAGTGATCAGGGATTTATTAATTAAGGATATTGAGATTGTACTCCACCTCATACAAAGCAATGTGAAAAAATTAAGTGCAAACGCCGTTTCCATTATGCATGAAAATCCGGATATGGTAAGTACCCGTATTGAATTTGATAACGGCAGCATTGCCAACTTAACAGCAGGTAGGGTTTCTGAAATGAACATCCGCAAAGTAAGGGTGTACCAAAATCAATCCTATATTTTTATTGACTTATATGAAAAGTGGGTTAAAAGTTCTTCTAAAATAAGTGAGCAGTTGGACTTTGAAGATATTCCAGTTAACCACAACAACGATCAACCTGAGCCATTGCTTCATTTTTCAAGGGCCATCCACAATAACCTTACTTCCTCCGCTTTTCTGGAAACCATTTGCGATGTATCCGATATTGCCGATAAAATCTCCGAAAAAATAAAACTTCATACCAATATTTTTAGCACTTAGCACAATAATGTGCTTAACTTTGCGTTAACATTTGGAACATGAAGGCAACCCTACGCATTTTCCCCGGAGTACTGGTTTTGTTTTTATTTTCGGCCTGCAGTAAACTGAGTCCAAAAATAGAAGCCCCTTCATACATTCGCATTAACAATTACAAAGTTAATTATAGCGGTGCTTATTCCGGTAATGGCGGACCTGGAAGCAGTAATCACAAATTTACCGACGTGCTGGTTTATGCCAATAATCACAACCTCGGTTTTTATCCTATTCCCTGCACTATTCCAATTCCATTTGATGGCCAAGCAGAAATAAAAATAAAACCCGTAATTAAAACCAACGGGCTTTCGGCTATCAGAAATGATTACCCTTTTATGAAATTTTATACGCTGAATACCACCTTGCAAAAAAGTTTGGTAAGTGCAGTTACTCCTGAGTTTGATTATTACTCCAGCGTTAATTTTAAATGGGTGGAAGATTTTGAAAATACTGGCAGCTCCCTTGTAGGGCATGGAAATGGTGATACCTGCGGAAAAAAAGTAAGTGCTGAAAAATTTGAGGGCAATTACGCTTACCAGATTCAGCTCGGAAGCAAAGAAGAATGCACCCTGCGCTCTTCCTACGGCATAACCTTACCCGCTTCCTCTACCAATATTTACCTGGAATTAAATTATAAAGCTGAACAGGACTTTGAAGTGGGCATTATGGGTGTACCTTCCAGCGGAGGAGCAGTAACAGACATTCGTCAAATTGGTGGTGTTAACGCGAGTAATGGAGAATGGAAAAAAATCTACCTTTTTCTTACTCATGCCGTAAGCACCTATCCGCTATACAACAACTATTACGTTTATTTTTATATTAGAAAAAATCCAGAACTCAATAACCCTAAAATTTACCTCGATAACATTAAATTAATCAGCCAGACATAAAGGAGAGAAGAAAATTTCATGAATAAACAGTTACAATCCCTGAAATACATCATTGTTGATTTTTTAAGTGCGGCGGTTGCATGGGCTTTGTTCTTCTTATACAGGAAATTTATCATTGAACCCGAAAAATTCGGGCAAGCACCTATAGATATTTTTGCTGATAAAAAATTCTTCCTGGGTATTTTGGTTATTCCCAGTTGCTGGCTCCTCTTTTATTATATTCTGGGTAATTACAAAAATGTCTACAGAAAATCCAGGTTAAGTGAACTCTATCATACCCTGGTTACTTCTGTTATAGGTGTGTTATTCATTTTCTTCGTTTCCATTCTGGATGATGAGGTAAAAGTCTACAAAAATTATTATCAATCCTTTCTTACCTTACTCCTACTCCACTTTTTCTTAACCGCCACTTGTCGTTTTATTCTTTCTTCCATCACCAATAACAGAATAAGCAAAAGAATAATCGGCTTTAATACCATTATTGTGGGAAGCAATGAAAATGCCCTTCGTTTATTTGAAGAAATCAACGGCATAAAAAAAGGTTCGGGCAATTTATTTGTAGGTTTTGTTCATGTTGATGAAAAAAACGGATATTCTGAACAACTCAAAAAACAACTGCCTCACCTGGGGGAATTTAAAGACATTCGTGAAATTATCATCAACCATAAAGTAGAAGAAATTATAATAGCCATCGAATCCTGGGAACACGAATACCTTAGTTTAATCATTAATGACCTCAGCGATATAGGTGTAATTATTAAAATAATTCCGGACATGTATGATATTTTATCTGGCTCCGTGAAGATGACCTCTATTTTTGGTACGCTGCTTATTGAAATTAAGCGGGAAATCATGCCTAACTGGCAAGTAGCCGTTAAACGGCTTTTTGACATCGGGATTTCCTTATTTGTACTGATCTTTTTTTCCTGGGTGTATATTATTCTTGCCATTTGCGTTAAAATGAGCTCAAGAGGGCCTGCTCTTTACTCACATGAGCGCATAGGCTTACACGGTAAACCGTTTCGCATTTTCAAATTCAGAAGCATGTACACCGATGCAGAAAAAATGGGTCCTGCACTATCCAGCGAAAATGATCCCCGTATTACCAAGGTAGGTCGTTTTTTGCGCAAAACCCGTTTAGATGAAATACCCCAGTTTTTTAACGTTTTAATTGGAGAAATGAGTATAGTGGGGCCGCGCCCCGAACGCCAGTTTTTTATTGACCAAATTGTGAAAAAAGCCCCCAATTACAAACACCTGCATAAAGTAAGACCGGGTATCACTTCCTGGGGACAAGTGAAATATGGTTACGCCGAAAACGTAACACAAATGGTGCAGCGACTAAAATATGATATTCTGTACATAGAAAACATGAGCCTGCTCATTGATTTTAAAATCCTGATTTATACCATCCTGATTGTTATTCAAGGCAGAGGGAAATAATTGCCACCTTCCTTTTCTTGCCCACTTAAAATGTTAATGGTATTTTAGCACAGCTTTTGAAATTATAAAATTCAAACTCATCACACATGAAAAATATTGCTGTTATTGGTTCTGGCACTATGGGCAACGGTATTGCACACGTTTTCGCTCAATATGGTTATGCTGTTCAACTTATTGATATTTCTTCTGCCGCTCTTGAAAAAGCGCTGGCTACTATTTCAAAAAATATAGACCGGCAGGTAAGTAAAGGTACACTTACCGAAAAAGATAAAACTAACATTTTAGCTAACATTAAAACCTTTACTCAACTGGAAGAGGGAGTGAAATCTGTTGACCTGGTAGTAGAAGCCGCTTCCGAAAACATAGAAGTAAAATTATCTATTTTTAAACAGCTGGATAAACTGTGTGCGGCTCATACCATTTTAGCCAGTAACACCTCTTCCATCTCTATTACTAAAATTGCGGCTGTTACCAGCAGGCCTGATAAAGTAATTGGTATGCATTTTATGAACCCGGTTCCCGTAATGAAACTGGTAGAAGTAATCAGGGGTTATTCTACTTCTGATGAAATTACACAGCAAGTCATGCAAATCTCCTCATCACTGGGAAAAATTCCGGTGGAAGTGAATGACTATCCGGGCTTTGTGGCAAATAAAATACTTATGCCCATGATTAATGAGGCCATTATAACGCTTTACGAAGGAGTGGCCGGTGTGGAGGAAATTGATACGGTTATGAAGTTGGGAATGGCTCATCCCATGGGGCCTTTACAATTAGCAGACTTTATTGGACTTGATGTTTGCCTGAATATTTTAAGGGTACTGCAGGATGGATTTGGAAGCCCTAAATATGCTCCCTGTCCTTTATTAGTAAATATGGTTACTGCGGGGCATTTGGGCGTAAAATCCGGAAAGGGATTTTATAACTATGCTCAGGGAGGAAAAGAATTGGTTGTTTCTCAACAATTTAGAAAAAAGGAATGGGTTTAAAAAGCAAATCCCTAACCAATTATCGATAAATAGCGTCAATTCATCTTATTTAAAAAAAACATTCGTAACATTTACTTACTTAGGGCGTATATATTTTTAGATTAAGCAAATACATAACTAAAATTTATACCGCCCATGAGACAACTTAAAATTACCAAGCAGGTCACTAATCGCGAAACCGCTTCATTGGATAAATATTTGCAGGAAATAGGCCGTGTTGAGCTTATTTCAGCAGATGAAGAGGTAGAGCTGGCTAGAAGAATCAAGCAAGGTGATCAGGTTGCATTAGAGAAACTCACCAAGGCCAATTTACGCTTTGTTGTCTCCGTTTCTAAACAATATCAGAACCAGGGACTCAGTTTACCAGATCTTATTAATGAAGGGAATTTAGGATTAATTAAGGCCGCTCAGCGTTTTGACGAAACCAGGGGTTTTAAATTTATCTCCTACGCTGTATGGTGGATTCGCCAGAGTATTCTTCAGGCATTGGCAGAACAAGCCAGAATTGTGAGACTGCCCCTTAATAAAATTGGTTCTATCAACAAGATCAATAAAACCTTCGCCAAGCTGGAACAGGAATATGAACGCGAACCCAGTTCTGATGAATTAGCGGCTGTGCTTGACCTTACTGTTAATGATATACAGGAAACAATGAAAAATCACGGCAGACACGTTTCCATGGACGCCCCCTTAGCCAATAATGATGAAGGTGGCAGCATGTATGATGTAATGGAAGAAGAAGACAGTCCGAGCCCGGTAAGGGGGTTAATGAATGAATCTTTGCAACAGGAAATAGAAAGAGCCCTCAGCACGCTTACCTCACGTGAAGCCGATGTAGTTCGCCTGTATTTTGGCCTCAACGGGCAAAGTGCCATGACTCTGGAGGAAATAGGGGAGAAATTTGAACTCACCCGCGAGCGGGTACGGCAAATAAAAGAAAAAGCAGTAAGGAGGCTTAAGCATACCTCCAGAAGTAAACTATTAAGAGCATATCTGGGTTAATATTCCTAATAAACAATAAATACATACAAATAAAGAGCGCTACAAGCGCTCTTTATTTGTATGTATTTAGTTTTAGGGCAAACGTATATTCTTCAGGTTATTTTCTGCATAGCTGTAGCTTAGAAAATCATTACCTTTGCCAAAAATTTTCACATGGCACACCTTGTTGCTCCTTCCGTATTATCTGCAAATTTTCTTCAGTTAGAAAAAGATATTGAAATGATTAATGAAAGCCAGGCCGACTGGTTTCATGTGGATATTATGGATGGGGTTTTTGTTCCGAATATTTCCTTTGGTTTTCCGGTATTAAACGCCCTTAAAAAAAAGGCAAAAAAGCCCCTAGACGTTCATTTGATGATAACCGATCCTGATCGTTATATTACTGCTTTTAAAGAGGCCGGAGCGGCGATTTTAACGGTACACCTGGAGGCTTGCACCCATTTACACCGGAGTGTTCAGAATATTAAACAACAAGGCATGAAAGCCGGTGTTGCCCTAAATCCACATACCAGCGTTGCATTACTCAAAGATATTATTGCTGAGCTTGATCTGGTGTGTATAATGAGCGTGAATCCTGGTTTTGGCGGACAAAAATTTATTGAAAATACCTACTCCAAAGTTGCAGAATTACAACAGTTAATTTCTGCCAAGAAATCTCAGGCTTTGATAGAAATTGACGGAGGTGTAGATTTAAATAATTATAAAAAACTGCTTCAGGCCGGCGCTTCAGTATTGGTTGCCGGAAATACTGTCTTTGGGAGTCCAAGCCCACAAGAGACCATATCAGTATTAAAATCCTAAACACAAAGCAATCCTCCTGCGGAGGAGGATTGCTTTGTGTGATGATATATCCTACACTTTTTTAGTGGATTTTCGTATTTGTAATTTTGTAGGTAGTATAATTGCTTCACTCTTTTTATCCGGCTTACCTGCTTTCATTTGGGTGTAGAGTAATTGAAACGCTTTATCTCCAATTTCCTGAAGCGGTTGAGCTACTGCTGTAATTTCGGGAGAAGAAAATTTAAACATTTCCAAATCATCAAAACAAGCTAAAGCCACGTCGTCCGGAACTTTCAACCCAAGATGATTTAAGGTATCCAAACAAGAAACCGCGAGGTTATTGTTGGCCACGAAAAGTGCCTCAATTGGCTTTTTTCCGGAGGTAAGGTCTTTCAGTTCTTTATCCACTTTTCCGGCAACATTATTAAACGGTATTTCCCTCAGTAAGCTGGCATCAAATTTTATTTTATGCTTTTTCAGAGCTTCTTTGTATCCTTTCACCCGATCGGCTATAGAGCTGATAAAATTCGGAGAAATGGTCAGCATAGCTATTCGTTTATGTCCACATTTTATTAAATGTTCAGTAAGCTCAAAAGCACCTTTGTAATTGTCAACCGTAACTGTGTCACAATTTACTTTTGGAATCAACCTGTCAATGAGCACAAATGGCTTGCCCGATTTTTGTAGCTCATGAAAAAACTGAGCTTCGTTTTGGGTAGAAGAAATAATCAGCCCCTCTGCGGTTTGACCTTTAATTAATAAATCAATAAGTTCCCTTTCCTTGGAGGCTTTTTCTTCCGAACTACAGATAATTAAATGATAGCCCACCTGCGAGGCACTATTTTCAATGCTTCTGGCAATTTTAGAATAAAAAGGATTGGAAATATCTGCCACCACTAATCCTATGATATTTGATTTTCCCGTACGTAAACTTCTGGCAATTAAATTTGGTTTATAATTTAACTCTTTTGCTTTCTTTAATACGCTTTTTTGTGTTTTTTCGCTTATACCGTACTTTGCAGCCTTGTTGTTAAGCACCAACGATACCAGGGTTTTTGAAACTCCCAGTTCTTTCGCAATTTTTTCCAGATCAATTTTCATGTTAAGTTGGTTAAATTAATAAATGCTTTTCCTTATCAAAAACAGCCAGAGTTTAAGCTAAAACAGTTAGATACTGTACTTCAAAACAGTCTGCAATGATAGAAAAAATGAACTAAATAACAAGTAAAAATGAAAAATTTTGTTTTACTTCTGCAGAAATAATACAAAATTTTTCAAATCTGTGGTTAGGCGAAATTACATTTGTACTACCAGATATTTACCCGTACCCCCTCTTTTCTGTACATGGCATCCCCTGGTTGAATACTAAATGCTTCGTAAAATTCGGGCATATTACTTAGCGGACCAATTGCTCTGAAGTTTCCGGGTGAGTGTGGATTCGTAGCAATTAATTGTTTTAAAGCCTGTGGACGCATTAAGGTTTTCCATCCCTGTGCCCAGGCAATAAAAAAACGTTGTTCGCCGGTGAATCCGTCTATAACTTCAGATTTCTTTCCATTTAATGACATTTTATAAGCATAGTAGGAGATGGTTAATCCTCCCAGGTCAGCTATATTTTCTCCTAATGTTAATTGTCCATTTACATGGGTAGAATCAATGGCAACATAATTATCAAACTGATTCACCAGGAGCTTGGTTTTTTCTTCAAATTTCTTTTTATCTGCTTCCATCCACCAGTCTTTCATATTTCCTTCGGAATCAAATTTACAGCCTTCATCATCAAAGCCATGGGTTAATTCATGTCCGATAATAGCTCCCATACAACCATAATTAGCTGCATCATCTGCCTGCGCATTAAAGAATGGAGGTTGCATAATACCTGCCGGGAAGGTAATTTCATTGGTGGTAGGGTTATAATAGGCATTCACCGTTGGAGGGGTCATTCCCCATTTGGTTTTGTCTACAGGTTTTCCGAGCTGATCCAGCATATCCTTAAAATCAAACAGGTTACTTCTGTATATGTTAGACAGGTAGGAGTCGGTTTTAACTTCCAGGGCAGAATAATCTTTCCATTTATCAGGGAATCCCAGTTTTCTGTATATTTTGTCTAATTTTTGAAGCGCAGCTACTTTAGTTTCCTGGCTCATCCAGTCTCTGGAATTAATTCTTTCTTTGTAAGCTGCAATCAGGTTATCCACTAAGGCATTTACTTTTTTCTTGGCTTCGTCATTAAAGTACTTATCCACAAAAATCTGTCCCAGTGCTTCTCCTAAAGCCCCATCTACAATTTGCAACGATTTTTTCCATCTAGGTCTCATCACCTTTGTTCCGGACAACACAGTTCCGTAAAAACTAAAATTTTCTTTTACCGTTTTCTGATCGAGATAAGGAGCGGCAGAATGTATTAAACTCCATTTTAAGTATGTCTTCCAGTCTTTCAACGGTGTTTTTACTATTAACTCGTTTAAAGCCGAATAGAATTTAGGTTGACAAACTACGATAGACTGCGGCAAATTCTTCAGGCCTAAATCGTTTAGGTAGCTATCCCAGTTAAGATTAGCATACTTTTGTTTTACTTCTGCTGTGGTAAATTTATTGTATTGCGCTTCAATATCTCTCAACTGTACCATGTTCATGGATTCGGAAGCCAGTGCCGTTTCAATTTTTAACACTACCTCCATAGCGCTTTTTGCCTGTTCTGCATTTTGGCCCAACAGCTTAAACATATTTTCCACATGCTGCATATAGGCTTTTTTAATGCCTTCATAACGGGCATCAAAATAGAAATCACGATCAGGAAGATTAATACCTCCCTGGTTGAGGTAGCACATGTTTTCATTGCTGCTTTTCAAATCAGCAAATACAGAAAAGGAAAACACTGCACCCACTCCCTTTTTATGAAAAGTTGACAATAACTTATATAATTCGTTCAGGGAGCTTAATTTGTCAATAGCATTCAGGTCTTCAGATAAAGGTTGTAAGCCTTGTTTTTCTATTTTCAGGGTATCCATAGCAGAGAGGTAAAGGTCCCTGATTTTTTGTCTATTGCTTCCCTGAGCTGCATTTTTATCGGCCGCAATTTCTTCCAATATTTTCCGTAAATTTATTTCATTACGATCCTTTATTTCATTAAAACTCCCATAAGAAGATTCCGAAGAGGGGATTTGAGTTTGAGTTAACCAGTTTCCGCAGGCGTATTGGTAAAAGTTGGATTTGGGATCTGCCGATTTATCCATGTGAGCCGTATTTATACCGCTATTTTTATTCTGAGCCCAGATATTTACTGTAAGACCTGTTAACAGAGTACATAAAAGAGATTTATTCATTTTAATTATTTTAAGTCCGTGAATTTACAAATTTAATCTTCGCTCCAAAAATTACTTATTCCATCAATTAGCTTTTCAGGGGGGTACTTCAGAAAAAGTGGAGGGGGGTGTAATTATGCCAAAACTAAAAAATCAGATTCTCTTTTGCAATTTCTGAAAACAATTTATTTCTTTTTACATAATAAAGATACACAATACTCTGGTTTAAAATCCCTGATTTTGTTGATTTGTAATGCGGGTGAGTTATTAATTGCTTTCTTTTCTGGAATGTTTGTGCTAAAGAAGTGTAAAAAGCAAAATGTGCCTTGATTACTGCGCTAAAATGGCCAGGAGATCGTTCCATGACTAAGAATTTAACGGCCGCCAGCCCATCGAGCAGCAACCTGAAAATGATTTTAGCGAATAAATATTCCCCTGCATGATTTTTTGCGTAAGTAATTAGGTTATTCCTGAAGTTTAAATAGGTTTTGCGGGTGCTGCTTTTATTTAAGGTTCCTCCCCCAACGTGATACACCTTTGCTGCCGGAACCACCATTATTCTATAGCCCCGGTTTTTTATTCTCCAGCATAAATCAATTTCCTCCATGTGGGCAAAATAATCTTTGTCAAATCCTTTCATTTCATGAAAAACAGCTGCCCGTATAAACATACAGGCCCCGGTAGCCCAGTGTATCTCTACATTCTTTTCATATTGTCCCTGGTCTTTTTCAAGGGTATTAAATATTCTTCCGCGACAAAAGGGGTAACCGTATTTATCAATATACCCTCCGCAGGCTCCGGCATATTCAAACTCTTCCTTGTTAGTATAAGACAGGATTTTAGGCTGGCAAGCCGCAATATCCTTTTCTTTATCCATCAACTCAATAATAGGGTCAATCCAATGGTCACACACCTCCACATCAGAGTTAAGCAACACATAATACTCGGCATCCACTTGCTTCAATGCATCGTTATAGCCCTCTGCAAATCCTTTATTGGAGCTGTTTTGAACTATATTTACGGCTGGGAAATTTTGCCTGAGGAAAGCCAGTGAGTCATCTGTGGATTTATTATCGGCCACCACAATAGCCGCCTGGGGCGAATACTGTATAACAGCCGGAAGAAATTTAGCCAGCCAGTCCTTACCATTCCAGTTTAAAATAACAACGGCAACTTTTTCTCTGTGCATAACTGCTTACCGTGGGTTATTGAAGAGTTCATCTGCCCTGCTGCCGTAATTTTCATTTGGCTTTTCCACATCCAGATTAAGTTTCTGCTGCGTTCTTTGTCTCAATCTAAATTGCCAGCGCGAATCTTTGAGCTCGCCACGAGCGTCGGAATGCAACAATTCAAAGTTATTACCGGCAATTTCCCGGTTATAAAACACAAAACGTTTGTTGGTTTGCATCTGGGCGTTTACCGGATCCACAATTCTATAGTATTGCCATATTTCATAGGGGTATGATTCAGGCTCACTGGGCACTTCCTGGCGGGAGTCTGGCGGCCCGTACTGAAGGTAAACCCTTCCCCTGTCTGTGGCATATCCAGGTGTTTTTCCAGCCCTAAACAGTTTATCTACCAATTCTACTTTTTCGTGGTATTTATTCCATTCCTCTTCCGGATTTCTTTGGTTTCTGTTTTTCCAGAATACGTAAAGGTATTGCTGCATGGATTTAAGGTCGGTAGTGGTAATCTGGTTGTTTTGCCATTCCCGTTCCATGGGTGAAGAAACCGGCCAGAGGCTGCGGAGTATGTCTTTTAAGGAGTCTTTATTTTTATACTTTGAGGCGAAGGTAGCATTGGGATCGATGGAGGCCAGATCAGAAAGCTGAATTTGTGCTTCATTGTTTCTTCTTTGAAAAAACACCTTTTTTTGGGCCTGAATCAGGTTCTTCTGATCCCTCACTTCAATCACCAGGTTGTAGTTGCCCGTAGGCAGTTTTTTTATGTTTAACTGGTTCATCAAAACATTTACCGGGGCTGAAGTTTGTTTTGAAAAGGCGTAAAGGCCTTCCATCTTTTCCAGGGTTTCATAAGATTCTACATAATAAACAAAGGCAAAACGGGCATCCTTTCCTAATACCGCGTTGGTATTGTAGGTTTCTGAGTAAAAGGATAATGAGGTCATTTCATCAGGATAATAATTCAGGGAGTATGGAATAAGGTCGTACCCGCTTTTGGTAATAATGGAGGGTTTTACGGACTTAGTGAAAGATTCGATGAGTTGAATATCTGAAACCACAATTTGTTGAGTAGGTATATCAATTTTAATTTTTTCTATTGAGGTGAAGCGGCTATGCTGCAGGTCATGACTATCTTCTATAGTAATTTCAAAATCATACTCACCGTTGGGGAGTGAAAAGCGTTGCTGATCAATAAAATTAGGGGGAGTGAGGGTATCATTAATTTCGGGGCTGGATAAGTTATAATTGGAGTTTTTAACCAATTCATTCGCCTTTTTGAAATTCATGATGATGTGTACCTGTCCCTTAAATTTTCCCTTTTCTCTGATGAATTTAACAGAATTACCGGAAATAGTTAAATAGGTTTCGAGGTATGGGCCTTTTCCAGGGGAATTAAAGACCGCATAAGAAAAATATGCTTTAATGCCGGCCGCAAAGCCCTGATGAAAAGCCATAAGCATACAAGTAGAAAGAAAGATAATCCTAAACATGGTATTGATTTATAAAGGTTTGGAAGGGATGCCTTACAAAAATAGAAAAATTTTTCAAATTTTTGATTTTTTGATCTCATATTTAAAAAAAAACGTACTTTTGCCCCCGGAGAAATGGCAGAGCGGTCTAATGCGGCAGTCTTGAAAACTGTTGTGGGTAACACCACCGGGGGTTCGAATCCCTCTTTCTCCGCTGAATAAGCAAAAAAGCGCCCCAGGCGCTTTTTTCATTTAATCCGGGTCTTAGTTGTACTTATGTTCTACACCTATATTCTATTTTCTGAAAAGCACCAAGGGTTTTATAATGGTCAAACCAATAATGTGATGAATCGCTTAAACAGGCCTAATTCCCGATTGGAAAAATCAACCGCTCCTTATGTTCCCTGGGTACTTGTATTGGCTTTGCCTAAAGGTAGCAGAGCTGAAGTTATAAAATTGGAATAACACTGAAAATACCGCAATTGCTTGTTGGTGGCTTGCAGTCTTTCGTTAGTGAGATTCCATCAAGAAAACAGGAAGCGCAACTGCACCTCGGTTAAAACTAATAGAAATACCTGAAGAATTCGGTTAATTTTGAATCAGTATAAGTAATTTATATCAGCTGAACAATTATGCAATCTGCTGCTTTAGGGCTAATATGTATTTCCTTTTTTAAGCAAATTAAAACGATTGAGTTATCAAAATCCTCAATTGCTTTTACATTTATTGTTGCCCCGATTATTAGAGAGTGTTTTTCCAGATATTTTAAAAAGGATGTGGAATGATCGGTAACTCCCATAATCTTGTAGTTGGTTTTTGCTTTGCTTTCGGATAGTTTAATAAAATTACTCTTTTGAATTTTTCCTTTAGCATCAGGTATTGGATCACCATGCGGGTCGTAAATTGGATTGCCAAGAATGGAAGCTAGTTTATTGATTAGCTTACTGTTATTTATATGTTCTAATTCTTCAGCTATTGCATGTACTTCATCCCATCCAAATCCAAGCTCTTTAGCAAGATAGGTTTCCCAAATTCTATGCCTGCGCACTATATCCAATGCCAGTTTTGCTCCGGAAGCTGTTAGTCTCGACCCATAGGATTTTTCATAAATGACATATTTTAATTCGTGTAATTTCCTTAATCCTTCTGTAACTGTAGCTGGATTCAGGTTGAGCTTGTCAGCAATTTTTTGGTTGCTGACAACAGCGGTATTATTGGAAGAGAGGTTGTATATAGTTTTTAAGTAGTTCTCAATGGTTTCTTGCCTCATAAATTATCTTTTTGGCATACCTAAAATAATAATTATTATCATCTAAATTGTAATCAGCTTTGTCGAAACATTTAAAAGGATGAAAAAGACACTTCTAACATTTACTTTATTACTATTGGTAGTTATTGGGTGTAAGAAAATAATGCCTCCGGTTCCTAAGGATGATGAAATATTAGATGGGCCTTTAGAAGGGCTAACAAGTTCTGAAACACAGCAATTTTTACAAGGAGACGTTGCTTTTAATGACGATATTTTTACCGCTCAAAACGGGCTTGGACCGATTTTCGTTGCCAACTCTTGTGGGAGTTGTCATGCCGGTGATGGCAAAGGGCATCCTTTTACAACCCTTATACGTTTTGGACAGACAGACAGTACCGGTAATCAATACCTGGCATTTGGTGCGCCACAATTGCAAAACAGAGCAATACCAGGATATTCACCTGAGGTAATTCCGTCAGGGATTAGTTTTTCGAAAATATTGCCCCCGGCGAATACAGGCTTAGGGTTTTTGGATGCTGTAAGTGACGCGGATATTATCGCTACGGCAGATCCAAATGATATGGATGCTGATGGGATTTCAGGAGTTCCTAATTGGGTAAATGTACCTGCCTATTGTCAATTAAGAACTAATGCTATTTCGCAGGGAGGGAAATATATTGGCCGATTCGGAAAAAAAGGAGCAGCTTATGATTTGTTGCAACAAACAGCAAATGCCTATAATCAGGATATGGGAATTAATACTTCGTTTGAGCCCTATGATACGTACTCCAAATTGGAAGTTGATCCTGAAGTAAGTAATGCAACTGTTCATAATGTTGTATTTTATTTAAAAACGCTAAAAGCACCAATACAAAGGAATCAAAGTGATCCCGAAGTACAATCAGGAAAACAAATCTTTATTTCAATAGGCTGTGAAAAATGCCATAAATCAGAATTAAAAACAGGGTCATCAAGTATTTCAGCATTATCAAATAAAACGTTCTTTCCTTATACCGATTTATTACTTCACAATATGGGAAGTGGGTTAGATGATAACTATACAGAGGGATCAGCAAAAACTTACGAATGGAAAACACCTGCCTTGTGGGGGTTAGGCTTATCTAAAAATTCTCAAGGTGGAAAATACTTTTTAATGCACGATGGAAGAGCAGGTTCTATTGATGCTGCTATTCTAATGCATGAAGGTGAAGGGAAACAGAGCAATAGCAACTTTCAGAACCTATCCGAAAACGACAAACAAAAATTAATTAAATTCTTAGAAAGCCTTTAATGGAAAGAAGAGACTTTATAAAATTCGTTTGCTTAACCTGTACAGGAAGCATCGGGACTGCTGGGTTCCTTTCGTCATGTACTCCTCAAAAGCTTATAACTAATGTTACCATTACTGATAATAAATACGTGGTAAAAAAGTCTGAATTTACAGTTACAAAAAAAGACAAAATAACTCAAAGAAAATTTATCGTAATAAGCCCCGAAAGTTCGCAGTTCCCGATAGCTATTTACAAATTAAACGAAAATGAATACCAGGCACTTTATTTGCAATGTACTCATCAGGGCTGTGAACTATCTCCTCATGAAACCGTACTGGTCTGCCCTTGTCATGGCGCTGAATTTAACCCGAAAGGAGAAGTAATTACCGGACCTGCTGAAACAAATTTAAAATCACTTTCTATTGCGCTTGATAATGAAAACATTTATATCCAACTATAATATCATGAAACACTTAATTACAGGTATATTTTTAATCCTTTTTGTTCAATTTTCTTTTTCGCAGATTGATACAATTAAAGTAAACAGGACTCTAACAGATACCGCCAAGATGCAATTGAATTTAGACGCGGTTTATAACCGTCCGTTCTTACAGTACGGCAAAATCCCTGTAGCGATTGGGGGTTACGCTGAAGCGAATACACAATACGCTGTTACTGACGGTGTATCTGATGGATTTTCATTTCAAATGCGCAGGATGACTTTATTTTTGTCTTCATCCATTCATAGAAAAATTAAGTTTCTTACAGAGATTGAATTCGAGGATGGAACAAAAGAGATCAACATTGAGTTTGCGGCCTTGGATTTTCAGTTCCATCATTTACTAAATTTCAGAGGAGGAATCATTATGAATCCAATTGGCGCTTTCAATCAAAATCATGATGGCCCACGTTGGGAGTTTGTTGATAGACCAATCTCTGCAACACAACTATTACCATCTACCTTTAGTAATGTTGGATTTGGCTTTTTTGGTAAAGTTTATAAATCAACTATTGTATGGGCTTATGAATTATACTTCACTAATGGGTTAAACGATAATATTATTGGAAATACAGAGAACAAAACTTTTTTACCTGCAACAAAATCAGATCCTAATAGGTTTGAAGAAAGCTTTAATGGTGAACCATTAACGAGCGCTAAAACTTCTTTCAGGTATCGGAAAATTGGAGAACTTGGCTTATCATTTATGGGTGGAGTTTATAATAAATTTCGGGAAGATGGATTGGTATTGGACAAAAAAAGGAGAGCAGACGTTATTGCCATTGATTTTAACACTACACTTCCGAAAGTAAACACAGTGCTTACAACCGAGTTTGCATGGACTTTTGTTGATGTTCCGGATACTTACACTCAGCAATACGGAAAAAAACAGTATGGAGGGTTTATAGATATTGTTCAGCCAATTTTAAAAAAGAAACTGTTTGGTTTTGAAAAGGCCAGTTTTAATGCTGCAATCAGAGCCGAGTATGTTGATTGGAACGTGGGAACATTTACTGAAACAGGAGAAAAAATATCAGACGAGATTATTTCCATTATTCCTGCCATTAGTTTTAGAACCTCAGCACAAACTGTATTAAGACTGAATTACCGCTATGAATGGCGAAAGGATCTTTTAGGTAATCCTGTTGCAAAAACTGCTGCCCTTCAGTTTGGTATCAGTAGTTATTTTTAAGGCTGTCTTTGTGAGGCAAGCTTCTTTGGGTTTAAATTGTTTATCACTGTTATCAAGCTGCTTCAAGAGAAATACAACAGCAGGAATATGAATCCAGGCACCTCACAACTTTTTTCCAAAATGCACCGAAATTCAATTTTTCTTCTCTGGGAAAATAGCGCCCTGAATACATCTGTAAATCGGGATCTATCAGGTAGGTGAAATCTGATTTTAGCCACTCCCTGGTATATTCGAAAGAAAATATTTCTTTACCCCTTACCGGCGCAACTGATAGTATTCCCATTAAAACGGGGGTTTTAAAGCGCTCCCAGTGGGCATATACCTTTATTTCCTTTTTTTCACTCATCTTTTTTCCTTTTAGGTGCCCTTTCTTTCATCACTAATTCAGCATCCTGCAGCTTCCTCCCTAAAACATCATCAGCCGCAACTTTTAACAGATCCTTATCAAGTCCCAACACAAACAATACCTGTCCATAAAAACCCATAGCAACACCTGAGTAGCCTTTTTCAATGTGCCAAAGAGTAGCTCTGCTAATACCAGCTCTTTCGGCTACCTGTTCCGCACTTAATTTTCCTCTCAACCTGGCCAATTTAATATTTTCTCCGAGTTCTTTTAACACTCTAGTCAATGAAGGTAATAAGGCCGGTTTTCTTTTTTTCATAATGTACATTATTATATACACATATAATAAAATTGTTTACAATAATATACATTACAATTGAAATAAATTAACCTAACCGAATAGCTCTGCTGTGAAGAGTCAACCCAATGCCTATTCTGCTTTTTATTCCATTCCATAATTTCATGAATTTTTAGAGTTCAAATCAAAACGCTGCACCTGTTCCGCAGTGCAGGCTGAGAACAATAATATGCATCGGAATTTAGATTAGCCTCACCTGTTACTGCGAAATAATGCTGCAGCGCCTGATATGCACTTAAGGCCTGTGATTTTCTGATGTTCTCCCAATTGACATTTTTAGAATTTACCCAACAATATTTCAATATCCCGTTTCGATAAAAAGCCCATTAAAATCGATTTAGTAAGGTAAAAGTGGAGTTATTTTTGTTAGGTTTGCGTCATTGAATTTTATTCCCCACATTTTATTAATCACCTTTTCAGGTAAACATTACATTCTTACCCCCACGCTTTGCTTTGACCGATTTAAGGTAAATCCCGGACATGTGCTATAGTATAGGAGAAAATTATTTTATTCCTGATCTGTTAAAATTGGCCACATAAATTTCGCCAACTGAAAAAATTACCGGGTAATCTTTTACAGAATTATCATTGTATTATCCCTTAAATTGATTTTGTTTTACTTGTTATTTCCCCCGCTACTAAATCTCAATAATCCACAAAAACCTAAAACATGAAAAAGAAAATTTTACTTTCCTCCTTCTTTGGTGTGCTTACCTCTGTGAGTTTATATGCACAGGTGTATTACATTGACAATTACGCCGGAGGCGTTTGTACCGGTGCTTCAGCTCAGCAATTTCCCTTGTACAGGCCCGATAGAATTTGTACTGATAACTCTGGAAACCTTTTCTTCAGTGATAATGACGGTACTAACTTAATGAAGCTTTCTTTAACCGGAGTTATTTCAAAGGTAGCCGGAAACGGAATAGCACAGTACAGTGGTGATGGTGGAGCAGCTACTAATGCTGGAATTGGACGGGTTTCGGGAATTTGTATTGATAATGCCGGTAACATTTATTTTACCGACAGGCAAAACCAGGTAGTAAGAAAAGTAAACACTGCAGGTATTATAACTACCGTTGCTGGAAATGGTGCCTGGGGGAATGGAGGTGATGGAGGCCCAGCTATTAATGCCAGTTTTAAAGAAGCCAATGGTATTGCCATTGACAAAGCCGGTAATTTATATGTTTCAGATGCCTTTGATTATAAAATCAGAATGATTGATCCTTCTGGTATTATCTCCACTTTTATTGGTACCGGAAATAAAGGTTCTTCTGGTGATGGAGGATCGGCTACTGTCGCAGAAATTTCACGTGTAGCTGATATTTGCCTTGATCCTACAAGTAGCCATTTATACCTGGCCGATTTTGACAATCATAAAATAAGAAAAGTAAACCTTGCCTCTGGAATTATTACCACCGTTGCGGGAACAGGGGGTTTAGGTTACTCCGGAGACGGAACCTCAGCAACTGCTTGCGACCTGGGTGATATAACCTCAGTATTTTGCGATGCAAATAGTGAAATATATATGACTTTCAGGCCAGACATGACCTCTCCAATGAAATTTAACAGATTGTGTAAAGTAAATTCCAGCGGTAAACTGGTAACATTAGCTTACAGTCCAAGCGACGGTTACAGTGGTGACGGTGGGTCCGCAAACCAAGCCCAAATCGCACAACCCAGCGATGTCTTGCTTGATCATTCAGGGAATGTACTTTTTGTTGAATTTACGAATCACGTTATACGTAAAATAAACAGCTCCAATATTATTTCCACTCTTGTTGGTAACCCAAGCCTAAACGGCTATTGCGGAAATAATGTTCCTGCTTTACAAGCCTCTCTCTCCAAAGTACACAGCCTTTGCATAGATGATCAAAACAATCTTTATTTCTCTGAGAGCGGCCGGGTAAGAAAAATCGATAATCAGGGGATTATCCGTGACTTTGGCGGCATAGGCAACTACAACCTCAACTCTTACACACCCTCTGGTGATGGTGGGCAGGCATTAGCTTCCAACCTTAATTTTCACTTTACAACTTTAGACAATAACGGAAACCTCTATGGTGGTGATGGAATGCCGGCCTGGGGAAGCGCAGTTCGTAAAATCAACTCTTCAGGTGTTATTTCCAGGTTTGCAGGAAGCTATAGTACCACTGCTTCCAGTGGTGATGGAGGAAGTGCATTAAACGCTTATTTTCTGGAAGCGGATAAAGGTGTTTATGATAATTCAACCAACTCTTTACTTGTAATTGACCGTAACCGCATTCGCCGGATTAATTCAAACGGTACAATTCAAACCATTTGTGGTAATGGTACCGAAGGGCATAGTGGCGATAATGGGCTGGCACTGGCAGCTACCATTTCTCCCAGAGATATTTGTGTTGATAAAGCTGGTAATATCTATCTTTTAGAATGGGCTTTTAACTGGGCTGACGTACGTAAAATAAGCACTAATGGAATTATAACCCGCGTTGCCGGTACTGGTATATTATAATACTCCCCAAAAACGGTACCACTGGTTAAGTTGAATAAATCATCTAAATTTAAACCAGAAACCATGAAAAACAGCAGAAGGAAATTTACCTCAGAATTCAAGTCAAAAGTAGCAATAGCCGCACTAAAAGAGCGTGAGAGCTTGTCTGAATTATCAATTAAGTATGAAATACATCCAGTAATGATCAGTAAATGGAAGCAGGAGTTTACTGAATTAGCCTCTCAG
>JACCDP010275194.1_pt1 | contig 45568 bp, 13 predicted proteins | sample 7445841 | NCBI WGS metagenome assembly JACCDP01 (sample SAMN15323441, study PRJNA562643) | freshwater metagenome | isolation source: river surface water | place: USA:Blue River Watershed | collected 2017-08-17
AAATTTTTTCTGCATGGGTTTCAGACAACGCGCCACCGTACACGGTGAAGTCTTGGCTGTACACAAACACCAAACGGCCATTGATCATGCCGTAGCCAGTGACCACACCGTCGCCTGGAATTTTGTTGTCGGCCATGCCAAAGTCGGTGCAACGGTGCTCGACAAACATGTCCCACTCTTCGAAGGTGCCTTCGTCTAACAGCACTTCAATGCGTTCACGCGCGGTGAGCTTGCCTTTGCTGTGCTGGGCGTCAATGCGTTTTTGCCCACCACCCAAACGCGCAGCTGCACGCTTTTGTTCAAGTTGTTCAATGATGTCTTGCATGGTTGCTCTCTCTTTTCTCCAGGAAGATTTCAAAATCAGCTCTGCACTTGATAAGCGCTGAGCAATTGACGGGCAGCAGTGGATGCGGCCAACTGGCCTGCACCCACTTGTTGACTGAGTTGTGGCAACAGGGTTTTGACTGTGTCGTTTTGCCGAAAGTTTTGTTTCAAGCCTGCGTCAATGCGTTCCCACATCCACGACAGCGCTTGTTGTTGGCGGCGCGTGGCAAAGCGCCCATTGTTAACTTGCAAGCCTTTGAATTTACTGACAGCCGACCAAAATGCATCGACACCTTGGTTCAACAAAGCGCTGATTTGGACGACTTTGGCATGCCATTGCGTGTCTTTATAGTGAGCGTTGTCAGGATTGCCATGCTGCCCCAACAAACGCAAGGCGCTGGTGATTTGCGCTTCGGCGCGTGTGGCCGCTGCGGCATCGATGTCGGCTTTGTTGATGACCACCAAATCGGCCAACTCCATCACACCTTTTTTGATGGCTTGCAAATCGTCACCCGCATTGGGCAACTGCAACAAACAAAACATGTCGGTCATGTTGGCCACTGCGGTTTCGCTTTGGCCTACGCCCACGGTTTCGACCAGCACCACATCGTAGCCAGCGGCTTCGCACACCAACATCGACTCGCGTGTTTTTTCGGCCACGCCACCCAAGGTGCCACTGCTGGGGCTCGGGCGAATGTAGGCTTGAGGGTGCACCGACAAATGTTCCATGCGGGTTTTGTCACCCAAGATCGAACCACCCGACACACTCGACGATGGATCGACCGCCAACACCGCCACACGGTGGCCTTGCGCAATCAAATACAAACCCAAAGCTTCGATGAAGGTGGACTTGCCCACACCCGGCACACCGCTGATGCCCAAGCGAAACGATTGACCGGTGTGCGGCAACATGCGCGTGAGCAATTCATCTGCCAAAGCGCGGTGATCGGCGCGTGTGGACTCGAGCAAAGTGATGGCCTTCGCCATGGCGCGGCGCTGCACAGCCGCATCGCCGTGCAGCAAACCACTGAGCAATTGCTCAGGTGTCATGCTCGGCTCACTGGGGTCACCCAGTTCTCTAGTTTCAAACCCTCAATGCGCTCGAACTCTCGGGTGTTGTTGGTCACCATCGTGGCACCCAAAGCAAGTGCTTGGCAGCCAATCAACAAATCCATCTCGCCAATTTTGGTGCCTGACTTCTTCAGTTTGGCTTTTTGTTCGCCGTAATGCCACATGGCTTGATCGTCCCAAGGCACGATTTGCAACATGGACAAAAAAGCATCTAGGTTTTTACGGTTTGCCTCAACACGTGAGCTCAATGCCACGCCATACGCAAGCTCACCCGCTACCAATGCTGACACGAACAGGTCTTCCGGATCATGCGATTTAAATTGTGCTTTGACAGATGGATATTTGGGCGACATGAAATACGCGCAGATGTTGGTGTCTAGAAAGTACATATGTGCGTTCTAGTCAAAGTTCACAGGATCACTCAATGCGCCCCGATCGCGCTCGATTTGCTCGGGCATGCCCTCAAAGGAGGCAAGAATCTTTTCCATGCGGCTCCACCACTCATCCTTGCTCAGCTTGGGGCGCAGAATGACCGCATCACCTCGGCGCTCAATGAACACCTCTGAAGTGTCAAAGCGATAGGCCTTGGGCAGGCGCACCGCTTGGCTGCGGCCTGTGGTGAAGATCTTGGCTGTGTCTTGGGTGGCGTTCATGTTTGGCCCCTTGGATGATATGTATCAAATGATACATATCATCTAGAGATATGGCAAGCCTTAGCCAAGCGCCTTTTTGATTTGTTCCAGCACATCTTTCGCACTGGCTGGAATGGGTGTGCCGGGGCCATAAATGCCCTTCACACCTGACTCGTACAAGAAGTCGTAGTCTTGGCGCGGAATCACACCACCCACAAACACGATGATGTCATCCGCACCTTGCTTCTTCAACTCGGCAATGATGGCGGGCACCAAAGTTTTGTGACCAGCCGCCAAGGTGGACACACCCACCGCGTGCACATCGTTTTCAATCGCTTGGCGCGCGCATTCTTCGGGTGTTTGGAACAAGGGGCCCATGTCCACATCAAAGCCCAAATCGGCGTAGGCGGTGGCCACCACTTTGGCGCCACGGTCGTGACCGTCTTGGCCTAACTTGGCAATCATCACGCGGGGGCGACGGCCTTCTTTGTCGGCGAAGTCGGCGATTTCTTTTTTGAGTTGTTCCCAGCCCTCGGCCGAGTCATAAGCAGCAGCGTACACACCGGTCACCTTTTGCGTGTCGGCGCGATGGCGCCCATAAACTTTTTCAAGCGCATCGCTCACCTCACCCACGGTGGCACGCAAGCGAATGGCTTTGATCGACAAGTCGAGCAAATTACCCTCACCGCTTTCAGCCGCACCAGTGAGTGCATCTAACGCAGCCTGCACTTTGGCACTGTCGCGTGAGGCTTTGATTTTCTTCAAACGATCAATCTGACCGTCACGCACTTTCACATTGTCAATTGCCAAGATGTCGATCGGATCTTCTTTGGCCAGTTTGTATTTGTTCACACCCACAATCACATCTTTGCCACTGTCGATGCGCGCTTGCTTTTCAGCCGCAGCCGCTTCGATCTTCAGCTTGGCCCAACCGCTGTCCACCGCCTTGGTCATGCCGCCCATGGCTTCGACTTCTTCAATGATGGCCCAGGCCTTGTCCGCCATTTCTTGGGTGAGCGACTCCATCATGTAACTGCCCGCCCAAGGGTCAATCACATTGGTGATGTGCGTTTCTTCTTGAATGATCAACTGTGTGTTGCGTGCAATGCGCGCTGAGAACTCGGTGGGCAATGCAATGGCTTCGTCAAACGAATTGGTGTGCAACGATTGCGTGCCCCCAAACACCGCAGCCATGGCTTCGATGGTGGTGCGCACCACGTTGTTGTAGGGATCTTGCTCGGTGAGTGACCAACCCGAGGTTTGGCTGTGCGTGCGCAACATGAGGCTCTTGGGATTTTTCGCGTTGAAGCCCTTCATGATGCGGCACCACAACAAACGTGCGGCGCGCATTTTGGCAATCTCTAAATAGAAGTTCATGCCCACCGCCCAGAAAAACGACAGTCGACCTGCAAAGTCGTCCACATCCATGCCTTTGGCAATGGCAGTCTTCACATACTCTTTACCGTCTGCCAAAGTGAACGCCATTTCTAGCGCTTGGTTGGCACCGGCCTCTTGCATGTGGTAACCCGAAATTGAGATCGAGTTGAACTTGGGCATGTTCTTGGCCGTGTACTCGATGATGTCGCCAATGATCTTCATCGACGGCTCGGGCGGGTAGATGTAGGTGTTGCGCACCATGAACTCTTTCAGAATGTCGTTCTGAATGGTGCCGCTCAATTTGTCTTGGCTCACGCCCTGCTCTTCGGCAGCCACCACGTAGCCCGCCAGCACTGGCAGCACCGCACCGTTCATGGTCATCGAGACCGACACTTTGTCGAGCGGAATCTCGTTGAACAACACCTTCATGTCTTCGACCGAGTCAATCGCCACACCGGCCTTGCCTACATCGCCGGTCACGCGTGGGTGGTCTGAGTCGTAGCCGCGGTGGGTGGCCAAATCAAACGCCACCGACACACCTTGACCGCCTGCGGCCAAAGCTTTGCGATAAAACGCGTTGGATTCTTCGGCGGTCGAAAAGCCTGCGTATTGACGAATTGTCCAGGGGCGCACCGAGTACATGGTGGCTTGCGGTCCACGCAAAAAGGGCTCAAAACCCGGCAACGTGTTGGCATAAGGCAGGTTTTTGGTGTCTTCTGCGGTGTACAGCGGTTTGACGCTGATGCCGTCTGGGGTCTTCCAGTTGAGCGCGGCCACATCGCCGTTGGGGGCAGACTTGGCAGCAGCCTTGGCCCAGGCTTCGAGGTTGGCGGCGTTGAATTCGTTCGGCTGGTGGCCTTTGTTCTGACTCATGGCAAGCTCACTCTATATATAGGGTCAATGGGCATAGATTAACCCACGATTTGAGGAATAGCGGCATCATATCATTCATAATTATTGATGCAAAATATTATTTGAGCTTACAATTGACCTCATGTCCGCCGTCACCCTGACCCCCCGCGCCCTGTACGAAGAAGTCGCAGAACTCCTGCGACAGCGCATTTTTGCGGGCGAATTGGCACCCGGCAGCTGGATTGACGAACTGCGCATTGCGGAGGAATACGGCATCAGCCGCACCCCTTTGCGCGAGGCGCTCAAAGTGCTGGCCGCCGAGGGCTTGATCACCATGAAAGTGCGCCGCGGCGCCTATGTGACCGAGGTGAACGACAAAGACCAGCAAGATGTGTATCACCTGCTCGCCTTGCTAGAGTCAGATGCAGCCGGCGTGGTGGCCGAAGTGGCCACCGAAGCACAAATGGCCGAGCTTCAGCAGTTGCACCAACAGCTCAAAGCGGCGCAGCACAACACCGACCAGTTCTTTGAGATCAACGAGCAGTTTCACATGCGCTTACTCGAAATTGCCAACAACCGTTGGCGCGACCAAATGGTGGCTGATTTGCGCAAAGTGATGAAACTCAACCGCCACCACTCGTTGTTCAAAACGGGGCGCATTGAAGAATCATTTCAAGAACATCAGTTGTTGATGGATGCCCTGACCGAGCGCAACGCCGCGCTGAGTGTGCGGCGCATGAAAGAGCATTTTGCGAATGGGTTGGAGGCGGCTGGCACAGCCATCAAGCCCCTCAACGCTTAGCCGCCACCACCATTCCCACACCCGACAAAATGAGTGCGCCACCCACGAGGTGGTGCCACCCCAGCGCTTCGCCCAACACCAACCACGCCACCACGGCGGTGTATAGCGGGCCCAAGTAAAGTGTCATGGCCACGCGCCCTGCGCCCAATATTTTTTGGCACCAACCATACAGCCAGTAAGCACCCAAGCCCGGAAACAAAGCAGCCACCACTACCAAGCCCAGCGCATGCCAACCCAGCGCAGGTGCTTCGGGGTGCCACAGCTCCCACAACGAAAACGGCAGCAACACCAACACACCGCCCATGCAAATTGCTGCCAATTGAGCGGTCGAGCCGAGCACCGTGGGCCAGCGTTTTTGCAACAAGGCATACGCGGCCCAAGCGATTGCGGCACCCAAAATCCACAAATCGCCTGCCACCCATTGCACTTGGGAGAGTTGTCGCCACTCGCCCTTCACCACCACATACACCACACCTGTCATGGCCAGCACAACACCCAAGCCTTGGCGCTTTGAAAATGCCTCGCCCAACCAAAGCGCTGCACCCAAAGCAATCATGACCGGTGCGGACGCATAGATGAGTGAAATATTCATGGCCACCGTGGTGCGTCCTGCCAAGTACACCCAGGCACCACAAATCCACATACCGCACGCTCCCAATGCGATGTAACGCCATTTGTTTTGCCACACGTATTCGCGATGCGTCCATAACTCGGTGCGTGCCATGTAAGCCAATATGAACCCCGCCAAACTCCAGCGCCCCAAGGCCAGTAGGTGTGGGTCCATCACACCGGGGGCGGTACGTGCCACCACCATGTTGACGGTCCACAACCAAGGCACAAACCAAAGCGCCACTTTGGCCATGCGCAGTTTTTTCGCTTGCAAGCGTTCTTGATCAAGTGGCATCGACTGGTTTTTCTGCACCGCGCGCTAAAGCTTCACGCGCCAACTGCATCACTTCACGCGGTGGCAAGGGTTTGAGTTTGTGGTTGCTCCACACCTGTCGCCACAACCGACCACCACGCTCGCCGTGGTAGAGGCCGAGCATGTGGCGCGCAATCGCATACCAAGGGCAACCGTCTTCTTTGAACGCACGTTCCATATAGGCCACCATCGCCTCTTCAACCGACTCGCGCGTTTTCACAGGGTGAGGATCGTTGAAAAACACAGCATCCCAAGTGCTGAGCAACCAAGGGTTGTAATAAGCCTCACGCCCCAACATCGCACCGTCGACATATTGCAAATGCTCGGTAATTTGTGCGTTGGTGGTGATACCGCCATTCACCGAAATAATCAGATGCGGAAAATCTTTTTTGAGCTGATACGCCAACTCATAGCGCAACGGAGGAATTTCTCGGTTTTGTTTGGGTGACAAACCTTGCAACCACGCATTGCGCGCATGCACGATGAACACCTCGCACCCTGCCTCGCTGACCTTGCCCACAAAGTCGCGCACAAAGCTGTAGCTCTCTTGCTTGTCAATGCCAATGCGGTGCTTGACCGTGACGGGAATGCTGACCGCATCGCGCATGGCTTTCACGCCGTCGGCCACCAAATCGGGCTCGTTCATCAGGCATGCACCAAACGCACCGCGTTGCACACGGTCGCTTGGGCAACCGCAGTTGAGGTTGATCTCGTCATAGCCCCATTGCTCACCCAGTTTGGCAGCAATTGCAAGATCTTGCGGCTCGCTGCCGCCCAATTGCAAGGCAACCGCGTGTTCTTCTGAGTTGAAACGCAAATGGCGCTGCACATCACCATGCTTTAAGGCACCGGTGGTGACCATTTCGGTGTAGAGCAAAGTGTGTTGCGTGAGCAAGCGATGGAAGAACCGACAGTGTCTGTCGGTCCAATCCATCATGGGGGCCACACTCAGTCGATGGCGTTGTGGCAGCAGGGATTTCACAGCGGGTTGGTTGGATGACATCGAGGGTTAGTTTATCTCTGTGGCCTCAGCAGCCCGCCTAGAGCATGAATGCATTGCGAAGATAGCAATTTACAAAATATACCGGTTCTAAATGCCGCAGTTAGCGATTAATAGCTATTTGGTGGCGCGACTCTTCTAAATAATTGCTAATTTAGTAGAAACCTCTATTTTTTGACAAAAACGATTGCTTGGTGCCTTCTGACCCGGCTTAGAAATTAGGCGACATCAATGGCGACCAGAGCAAACACGACATCTACCCCCACCGACCCAAAGTTACCAAAACGCTTTCTTATCAATGCTCGGCACGCTGATATTGAAAAGATTGTGGTCGATAACGCAGATTTCGTGATCACACTGAAATCTGGCAAAAAAATAGTCATTCAAGATGGCGCGGCAAATGCAAAAAAAGACAGCAGCACCACATTTTTATTTCTTGATGAAGAAGAGATAGCTGCAAATACAATTTTAGAAACCACACAAACTTCTACATTACCTTGGAACCAAGCTGTTGACGATTCACTGAGTCAGGCGAAAGTACCTGTTTTAGAAGCGCACGCAAAAGATCAAGGTGCTGGTTTGTCGAGCAGCACCAAAATGGTTGGCATTACCCTAGCCTTAGCTGGTAGCTGCGGCGGTGGTGGTGGCAACATCACTCAAAACAAGCAACTGATCATCACAGCAGCAGCAGGGCCAATGATCAATCAGCAATTGATCAAGGTGTTTGGTAGTGATGGTACGTTGATCACCTCACAGCAGATGATTAACGGCACATGCACTTTGCAACTACCCGGTCAGTATGTGGGTGCCATATTGATTGAGCTGTCAGATAGCAACGCCACAGATGTGGACTATGTCGATGAACACACGGGCTTGCAGCTGTCATTGACCAACAGTTTGCGTGCGTTCGTGACGGTAACAGCAAATGCAAACACTCTGAATGTATCGGTTACACCAGTCACGGAGATAGCCGTGAAGTTGGCCATTGCAAATGGCGCTGTGCTGCCATCTACACCCACCGCGCCACTGAACATCGCCGTGGTGAATGACAGCAACCAAAAGGTGAGCTTAGCGCTATTGAATGGCAAAAGCATTCTTGAACCATTTGTGACAGTCATTAACACCCGTGGTACACAAAACAGCCAATACAACGAAACAGACGGCTTATCTGACGCAGAAGTGTATGGTCAATTACTGGTGAAACTGTCTGCCAATGATGCCATCACGGGCAGCACGCAAGCAACGACTGTGCAATATGTAGAAGTGCTTCTTGGCAACAATGCAAGCACACAAAATGTGGTTTCACAAATGTTGTTGCAAGGCGCAAAAACATTTGAACAAGGCACGCAGGCTGCACTGGCCGAGTTGCCAGTGCCAGTTGCCAATCAACGCACATTGCACGCGCCAGTGCGTATGAACCAGCTCAAAGCAGATGAAGAGACAGGTGCTTCTACGCGCAGCAACGCAAGCGTGAATGCACTGGCAAATGCGCAAAAAGAATTAGCGGATGGACAAGTGTTGCTCAATGGGATGAGCGCAGCGTTGATACTGCCGGTTGCTTTACCCGCAGAGGCCTTAGTGGGCGATCTATTAACGGTGGAATGGCCTTCGTCTAGCGGTGGCACGGCACAAACTGTGACCTATACGCTCACAGGGGTTGATATTGCGCGTGGGTTTGCAAATGTTGAATTGACCGTACTGCAAATGGCTGAGAGCGGTATTGGCGCAAAAAGATTGAGCGCACGGTTGGTCGGTACAGATGGCGCAGATTCGGGCAGCTATAACCCCTATCAAGTCAATCAGGCGCAGCTGCAATTGATCACAAGCGTCAGCGCGTTTGCACAGTCAAATGTGAACGACACGAACACACCTGCTCCCACGGTGGCCGACTTTGAAGCACTCGGTATTCATGGCGTGGACATGAATAACTTGAGCGTCATTAACAGTGGACTAGCCACCTTGAATGTGGATGCGCAAAGTGTAAGTACGCCTGCACTAATACAGAGTCTGGTGAACAGTTACACCACTGTGCTGAGTCTCAACTTGATTCAAGCGTATGCCAACGACGCCAGCAACACGACGCCCACCCAGCAGCACTATGCGGATGTGGGCGTGACAGGTGTGAATGCCAACAATGTGGCGAGCATCAACACAGTCTTGGCGACTGCCAATGTCACGGCACTTGATGTTCAAACAGTTGCGGATATACAAGCCATTGTCAACGCCTACCAAACGTTGTTTGATTTGGCTAATGAAACAGATGACACGCTCAATGGTAGCAACCCCGCTGACAGTGTATATGCGCTGCTTGGCGTCACTGGCGTTAACAGCGCAGCTACAACGAGTTTGTTAGGTGATGTGATTGACATCAAAAGCAATGCCGACATACAAACCGTGCCGCAAATTCAAGCCTTTATCGATGCGGTTAACGCAGTGCTTCAAGGCGCCGCTGGCAACACGGGGCCAAGCTTGGATGAACTCACTCGCTTGGGCATCACAGGCGTTGACCCAAGCAATATGCCCGCCGTGTTAAGAGCCATTGCAAATACCAATGTCAATGGCTCTGATGTTGATACGTTGGCAGAGTTGCAAAACGTGGTCAATACGGGCCAAGCCAACGTGCAAGCCGTTGTAAGCGTGATTCAAGCTTATGCGCTCCTAAATACCAGCCCATTCCCCAGTGCACCGTCAGGTGTACCACCTACGCTGAACGACTACACCAATGCCGGCATTACTGGTGTGACGTTACAAAACTTGGACTCGATCAACGATACCTTGACGACCAGCGGCGTCACAGATGCAGAAGTTAACAGCATCAGCAAAATACAAGCGCTGGTGAACGCTTATGTGGCTGTCTTCAATGCGGCAGATGGTCAAGCCAACAACGCAACCAACAGTTCATCGCTGCCGGCACAAGGTCAATACGAATTAATCGGTATCACAGGCATTGACCATGCGGCAAAAGCAAATTTATTGGGTAACTCGCTCGATACGTTAAACAATGCAGGTGTTGACCGCACAATCGATATTCAAATTCTTGCTAATGCAGCGTCTGCAGTTGTCAACGCCAGTTCAGGGGGAGCAGGTTTGACTGAATCACAACTCAGCAATGATCTGGGCATTACTGGTATCACGACTGACAACTGGCCTGCCATGCTGATGGCCATTGCCAATACAGCAGATAACGGCTCGAGCGTTGACACATTAGCAAAATTGCAGGCATTGGTGACCACAACCAGTAACAATTTTGTGACGGCCCGCAGCGTGATCACCACCTACGCTGATACCAACAGTGGCAGCGAACCTAGCGAGAGTGATTACACAGCTGCTGGTGTCAGCGGCGTCAATAGCAGCAACATAGCTGCACTTAACAATGCCTTAGCCAGCGTACAAGTTGTGGGCATCAGCGTGGACACCACGATTGAGTTGCAAGACTTGGTTGATGCTTACAACGCAATGCTCACGGCAGCAGATGGTTTTGACAATGTCAACAGCAACCAAAACCCATCGCAAATGCAATATGGTTTGATAGGTGTGACAGACGTGGACAGCAATGTCAAGACCAACTTACTGGGTGATGTGATTGACCGGAAATACAAAGCCGATATTGACACGGTTGCTGAATTGCAAAATTTAGCAGTTGCTGTTGCAGCAGTCATGTCTGGCGCAGCAGGCGGGACAGCGCCGACATTGACGCAATGGACAGCGCTGGGCATCACCGGGGTCAACGCAGGCAATTTGAACAAGGTGCAACAAGCACTGGCTAGCACACTTGATGACGGCACTGCAGTAGACAATCTCGCTGAGCTGCAAACGTTGATCACCAACGCGTTGACTGCCAGCGCGCAAGCGATATCGGTCATTCAAAACTATGCGCTGCTAAATACAGCGCCTGCGCCAACTGCTACGGAGGGAACACCGCCCACCTTGAGTGACTACACCCAAGCGGGTGTGACAGGTGTCACATTGGACAATTTGGATGCCATCAACGACGCGTTGGCAACAGCTTCTATCACAGACACAACTGTGACAACCACGGCAGCTATTCAACAACTGGTCGATGCTTATCTGGCGATCTTTAATGCTGCTGATGGTGCAGATGATTTGGCAACGGTCAATCCTTTACAAGCTCAGTATGGTTTTATCGGCATCAGGGGCGTTGACAGCATTGCGGAGACCAGTTTGTTGGGCGATGCGATTGATCTCAAAGTCAATGTAGAAGTAGATGAAATCCATAAAATACAAGTACTGGCGAACAGCGTAGTTGCAGTGATGAACCAAGCCCATGGCATGATCGGACTAACGCAGGAGCAATTGACTGGCTTGGGCATAACAGGCCTCACCGCAGATAACTTGCCCGCCGTTTTACTAGCCATTTCCAATACTGCCAACGATGGCACGGATGTGGACACCTTGTCAGAACTGCAATCTTTGGTTGGTACGGCCAGCACCAATGCTGCTACCGCGCGTAGCGTGATTGCAACCTATGCCGACGCAAATATCGGTACAGCCCCCGCACTGAGTGATTACGCTGACGCTGGTGTACAAGGTGTTGACAGCACGCACCTAGCAGCTTTCAACAATGCCTTGGCAAGTCTGCAGGTGATTGGCTCGCAAGTTGACACCACAGCCAAAGCGCAAAGTTTTGTCAACGCCTACAACGCCTTTTTCAGGTTGGCAGACGGTATTGGCAACACCAGCGAATCGGCCTATCCGGTCAATGCGGCTTACAGCACCATTGGTGTGACCGGTGTTGACAGCAATTTGAAAAGCAATTTACTCAGCAGCGCCATTGATCAAAAAATGTTGGCTAATATCGACACAGTTGCTGAAATTCAAACCTTATCAAGTTCAACAACCGCCGTGATGGCTGCAGCTGCAGGTGACACCAACTTAACCGTCACCGATTTGCAAAATTTAGGCGTGACTGGGGTTAATGCAAGCAATTTAGCTTATGTGGTGGACCTCATCAACAACACCAGCGACAGTGGTTCTGATGTGGATAGCGTGGACAAAATACAAGCGCTGATCAATCCCTCATTGGGCAGCAGCGCGCCTGCATTGTTCACGCTGGGTGTGTTTGCCGATCGTAACGCATTACCTCTCAACAACTTGCCAATCGGTCCTACTCCCGTGTTGACGGACTACGCTGACGCGGGTGCGACGGGGGTAAATAACAATAATTTAGCCAGTATGAACGACGCGCTGGCCACTGCAGCAGTTCTGAGCAGCAGCATTGACACCACTGTCAAACTACAACAATTGGTGGATGCATATATCGCCATCTTGAATGCAGCAAATGGCGTAGATGACGCCTCCAGCGTAAACCCTACACAAGCGCAGTATGGCTACATCGGTATCACCGACATTGACAGCGCAGCAAAAGCCAGTTTGTTGGGGGATGCAATTGACATCAAAACCACCACCGATGTCAACACCATCGATCCCATTCAAAAATTAGCAACCATCGCCTCGCTAGTCATGCAACACGCCAGTGGTGTGGCCACTGCTTTGTCACAAGCACAATTGACGGCACTGGGTATCACAGGCCTGGCAGCGGACAACATGCCTGCTGTGCTGCAAGCCATTTCCAATACGGCCGACGATGGTAGTGGCGTGGACACCTTGGCTGAGTTGCAAGCATTGGTCACAACCACAAGTGCAGGTGCGATCAGTGCACGCAGCGTGATTGAAGCCTATGCCGATACTAACAGTGGCATAGCGCCCACCCTCAATGATTATTTGGCAGCGGGCATAACAGGTGTTGACAGTGCGCGCGTGGCGTCTATCAACTCGGCGCTGGCTACATCAGGAGTGATTGGCAACAACGTGAACAGCACGGCCAAATTGCAAACACTGGTCAACGCCTACAACGCCTTGTTTGTGCTGGCCGATGGTGTAGACAACACGGCCAACGGCAACAACCCTAACGCCCTGACTTACAGCTTGGTGGGGGTCACCAACGCCAACACCGACGTCAGCACCAGTTTGCTCGGCGATGCGATTGACCTCAAAAACACTTCAAACATTGATACCGCGGTCGAGTTGCAAAACTTGGCCGATGCGGTGTCAGCCGTCATGTCATGTGCTGTAGGCAATGCAGGCCCCTCTGTTACGCAATTGACTTTGTTGGGCATCAGTGGCGTGAACTCTAGCAACCTGCCGGTTGCTTTACAAGCCATTGCCAACACAGCAGATAACGGCGCAGCGGTCAGCACCTTGACAGATTTGCAAGCAGTGATTGATGCCGCACTGAGTACCAGTGCCACAGCACTGAGCGTCATCAGCGCATATGCGCAACAAAATTCGGGCGTCGCACCAACGATCAGCGATTACGCAGATGCGGGTGCCACTGTCGCAGTCAATCAATTGAGTGCCATCAACACTGCATTGGTAACACCCTTTGTAATGGGTGTAGATGTAGATACCAGCCTAGAAGTCATCGCTTTGGTGCAGGCGTATCAGTCGATTTTTGCGTTGGCCGATGGCACGGTCAATCAGGGCACAGCGGTCAGCGTGCACCAACTCAACCTGTTGGGTGTGACGACAGGTTCGGCTGCTACCACTAGCAGCTATTTGGCATTGGTAAACGATGTGTTGGATAGTCAAACAGCAATTGGTGTGGATACGATTAACAAAATCAATGCAATCTTTGATATCACCAATGCCGTACAAGACACCGCCACAGGTGTAACACCCGCATACATTTTGCAAGCCAGTGACTTCACGCAAATCGGCGTGTATGGGGTCACAGCCAATAATTTGACCAGTGTATTGGATGCCATTGCCAGCAGCGGCGCCACGAGTAGCGACAGTGTTGCCGAATTGCAAGCCCTGGTCTACCGCGCCAGCCAATTGAGTCTCAATAGCATCAGCACAGACACTGGGTTTAGCAACACTGACTTCATCACCAGCGATACGACGTTAACTTTTTACGGCACTTCCAATACCGAAGATGGCAGTCGCATCAAGCTGGTGATCACACCAACAATTGGCGCATCGATTGAATTGTTGGCAACAGTCCACGCTGGCACATGGGAGGCGCCGCGCTTCACCGCTTTGCCCAATGGCACTTACACGGTCAACACCTACTTGGTGGATGCCAGCGATGACGCATCGGTATTGAAAACAGCCACCACTCGCACGCTCATTGTTGACAATTCTGAGGTGAATTTGCCTGATGGCACGACTGACAATACCCTCCAGAATAAGCTGATCACCATTGGCGCCATAAGTCCTGACGCGGGCAACAGCAGCAGTGACTTTGAGACCAACAATGGTCAAGTGGTTCTCAGCGGCACCAGCACCGCGCCAGATGGCACGCATGTGATGATCAACATCGATGGCAACCTGGCCTACACCGTTGTCAATGCAGGTGTTTGGCAATACGACAACACGTTAAACAACCTGAGTGCCGGCACGCACATGGTGGGCGTTGCACTCAATGATGCAGCAGGCAATCAGGTGTCATTTGTGACACAAAACGTGGTGATCAACACATCCGCATTGCTCATCACCAGCAAAACGGCTGGCTCCATTGCAGCGGGCAGCAAATTGGAATTGCAATTCAATGCAAATGTCTATGCACAAGCCAACAAATCGATCGTGATTTGGGATGAGACTGCCAATGCGGTATTTGAAAACATTGCAGTCAATGACTTGACCAAAGTCAGCATTTTGAACAAAACAGTCACCATCAACCCCAGCGCTGATTTTGTGGTTGGAAACAACTATCACACCTTGATTGACAACGATGCGTTTCGCTCGGCAGCCACCAGTTTTACCGGCATCAGCAACATCACCAGTTGGACCTTCAGGCCTGTTGACCCTGCCACCGATTTGAATTTGGCGCCGCCCAGTGTGGACAGCAGCAATGGTCTCAATGGCGGTGAATTGATCAGCATGAACCTGACCGGCACCGTCAGCAGTCCTGACATCACGGCCGTCAGCAACTTGACGATTGGACGAATCACCTTCACACCCACCGATGGCAGTCCCGCAGTGGTGCTGACCAACAATTTGCCCACTGTTAACCCCACCACTTATGTGTGGACTTTGGTGAATGACGCTTCGTGGACATCGCAGCTGGTTTCTGGCAAGAGCTATACCGTGTCGGTACAACTCAATGGCAGCATCAACGGCACGCCCACACAAAGCACTGTCAGCACATCCGTTGGTTTGCTTGACACCATTGCGCCCACATTGCTCATCACCAGCACAGCACCGACTACGCTCAAGAGCGGTGACACGGCGCTTGTCACATTCACCTTCAGTGAAGCACCAACTGGTTTTACGCCAAGTGATGTCACGCTCAGCAACGGCAGCATGAACAACTTCACGGTGACCAATGACCCCAAGGTTTACACCGCCACATTTTTGCCCAATGCCAATGTCTCTGGCAACTACACGCCCATTGCGGTAGCGAGTGACACCTACACCGATGCCAATGGCAATGCAGGCGGCGCAGCACTGGGCCCAACTTGGACCATTGACACCACTCTCCCCACCATCAGTGCCGTGGCCATCAGCGGTGTGGACAGCAGCTTTGCTATGAAAAATACCGATTTGGGCGTGGGTGATAAAGTCAAGGTCACTCTCACCTTCAGTGAAGTGGTGTTGGTAACGGGTTCACCCACATTCAGTTTGAACATCGGTGGCATGACGAAGAACGCTACCTATATGAACGGCAGTGGCACCAACACGTTGGTGTTTTACTACACCGTGGTGTTGGGTGATAACGATTTGAGCCAAGGACTCACAGCCTCTGTTGATGCGGTGGCGCTTAACGGGGGCACCATTCAAGATACCGTGAGCAACATCGCCAACTTAGCAACATTGGCTATTGCAGACGGCACCAACAACGTGGTGATAGACACCAATGCCACAGCGCTGACCACCATCAGCGGTGCAGCGCAAGCCAACAATGCTGATGTCATCCTCACCACAGTGGCGGTGTTTGCCAAAGCGGGTGTGGTAGGCGTGAATGACAACAACCTCGGTGCTATGAATAGTGCACTCAACAGCGCAGATGTCACGGCCACGCAAACCGACACAACGCCTGAAGTACAAGACCTTGTGAACGCTTACATCACCGTGTTGGCACTCGCAGATGGTGGTTCAAATGCGGGCACAGCTGCGAGTGCATTGCAATACAGTTTGATCGGTGTGCAAGGCATCTCTACAGCAACAACAGGTGCAACTTCGGTCAGTACCAGTAGCAAAGCATCACTGCTTAGCGACATCATTGACAAAAAAGCTTTCACCGCAGTGGATACCGTAGCTGAAGTACAGGCTCTGGCTGATATGGTCAGCAATGTCATGCTGGCTGCCAATGGCTCCACGGCAGGTTTGACACTGAACCAGTTCACGAGCATAGGCATCACGGGTGTGACCAGCAACAACTTGTCGTTTGTGTTGCAAGCCATTGCAGGTGAAGACGATTCAGGCAGCAGCATTGACACGTTGGCCGGTTTGCAACTGATTGTGAACAACGGCATTACAGCCGCCAAAACTGCGGCGTTGCAAATCATCAGTTTGTATGCTGCCAACAATACGGGTACTGCCCCCACCTTGGTTGAATACGCCAATGCAGAAGTGACCGGTGTGGACAACAACAACTTGGCGTCAATCAACGACACGCTCACCACAATAGCCGTGGACAGCGCGGCTGTCAGCACCACCGCTGATATTCAAAGCATTGTGGACGCATACAACGTTGTGCTGAACTTGGCAGATAGTGGTGTGAGTGCAGGCACCACTGTTATCGCTGAGCAATTGAGCAAGCTAGGCGCCAGCATTGGCAACATCAGCACACTCAGTGCGAACCTGACCCTGATCAACAGCATTTTGGACCGACAAGCCAGAACAGGTGTGGACACCGTCAGCGAAATCAACGCGCTGGCTAGCATTGCCAACGCTATTCAAACAGCCATCACCACTGACGTGGCGGCTTCGCTGACGGCCGCTGACTTCAGCCTGCTTGGTCTCACTGGGGTAACCAGCAGCAATATGGCAGGCATTAACACCAGCATCGCCAGCAGAGCGCTTGGCACCGATCTTGACTCGCTAAGTGAGTTGCAAAAACTCATTGACACCTACAACGCCCCCTTACTCACCTTGCGTTTGACCAGCGATACGGGCTACAGTCCTACTGACAAAATTACAAGCAACGACAGCTTGACCGTTGGTGGCACTTTGCTGGCAGATGGCACGCTCTATTACAGTGTTGACAACATCAATTCATTCAGCACTAACTACACGCCCGTCAGGACACAAGGTACACACATCGTCTATATCAAGCAAATAGACAGTGCAGGCAATTCAGGCCAAATAACCAGTTTGACATACAGCTATGACAGTAATGTTCCCAAAGTGGACCTCGATCTCGTCACCGCAGGGTTAAACGGCTATGTGTCTGCCCCTCCCAAAAGTTTGTCGCTCAACAAAAACCTTCAACAATATGCTTCGATTGATAACAGCATCACGGTCAATGAAGGAAGCTTCAACTTAAGAGCGCGCATCAAACTCAACGCGACGCAAACAGGCGGCGCCTACATTATCGATTTATCGACTACCTCCGGCAGCGATCGCATGATACTTGGCTTCAGGACCAACAACCAATTGGTTTTCAGAATCTATGCAGACAACGATGCCACGACAGTTGTAGACCTTTCAGCCAACATGAGTCTGATCGCAGACAAATGGTATTCGGTGGCAGTAACCGGCTATAACAACGGATCAGTACAAATGTTTGTTGATGGTGCATCTGTGGGAAGCACAGCCGTCGGCAGTCTGACTACAACATTCACTTCAACCAATAATTTGATTGGTAAAAGCAAAGAAAATATTTACTTCAATGGAGAAATTTTTGATGTTTCTGTTGGACAACTTGTGTCGAGCTTAAATGGGAAATACAACGCCAGCAATGTGATCGGCTTTCCGGAAAACACACCCTTTGTGCATTACGCCAGCTTAGGTGATTTGACATCTCAAAGCGTATCAGGTAGCAATTTGACCGGAGGCACTGTTACTTATTTCGGCAATCCAGTTGTATTAGCCGTTACAAATGCTGCGTTGCTTCTTTCACTGAATGGACCTACATACGCATCTTCTTTAATGATATTGACTGACACCTTTCTTTTGAGCAACATCAAAATCAAAGTCAGCGGTTTGCATGATGGAAGCAACGAAAAACTGGCCTTCAGATCAACAGACATCAACAACACCTCCTCACCCGAAATTGCACTGACGGGCAGCACAACTTCTGGCTCAGTCAACATCTTCGGCCTTGGAACTTGGAATTGGATTTACGCAGATGGGGCCTATACATTTTCGAGGAGCACACCCTTTGCCGCTACAACAGGCGGAACTTTTATCAATCTTCTGGCTTACTACAACAGTGCAGTTTCAGTCACCGATGGCGCACGCATCTTCACGATCACGGCCACTGACACCGCCGGTAATGAAAGTGCGGCGGCTGTTTCAACCGTTGTGGTTGACACACTAACGCCCACCATCAATGCCACGCCGGTGATGCTAGATGCAAACAACGACTTCATCAAGGGCGACGAGTTCATCATTCAATTTGCTGAACGTGTTCAGACAAGCGGCATCACCACCAACAACAACTGGACTTTGAGCGGGCTATCAGTCATTGGCAATGCCACCATCACACCGGTGGATGCCATCACGATTGATACCGTGGAATACGCCAGCACTTATTGGGTCAAGCGTGGCAATACCAGTACTTATACCGTTGCGCCCTTTGGTAAAGCGCTCAAACTAAACGGCACATCTGATTTCACCACGCTTGGGAGTGTGATGGTATCTGGCGATATCACCCTGCAAGCTTGGGTTTATCTTGAAGCTTTGCCGGGCAACAATTTATACCCTCGTATTTTTGACCTGAGCGCGGGGATTGGCATCAAAGGTTTGCGCTTGCTCTACACCAATAACGGAACATTGGCACTTGGATACAGCGATGAATCAGGCGGAAATCAACACGTTGGAAATTACGACAGCGTGGCGGGGAGCATCACTGCCGGAAGCTGGATGCACATTGCTGCCACTGTGAGTGGCACTGGCGAGGTCAAGTTTTATAAAAATGGTGTTGCCTTGGACATGCAACCACGCAATGGCACCATTTGGCCGAATTGGGCTACGGAATTTAGCAATGTGACATGGTCCAGCGTTTTGGTTGGGAAAAGTATTTATGGGGATGGTTTTGTGAATGGCTCTGTCAACGATATACGTATTTACAACAGCGAACGCACGTTGCAACAGATTCGAGCAGACATGCAAGGAGCCATCGACACGAACGATACAAATCTCCTTGCCTATTACACCTTTGATGGCACGCTAGCCAGCGGTAAGACTGGGGGTACTGCGGCCAGCATGAATGCTGGAGCAGCCACCTACTCGAGCGGCACCACGATGTCGATCAACGGCAGCTTTGTGATCGATAGCAACAGCAGAGCCGCCAGCAGTTCGCAAACCATCACGCTGGCTGCTGCGCCATCTCCCATGTCTGGGACTGAGGGCAACGACACCCTTTTGGGGAACACGAATAACAATTTTCTGACGGGACTAGGCGGCAACGACACTCTCACCGGTGGCACGGGGGGTGACACCTTCGCATGGCTTAAAGATGATACGGGTAGCGATGTGGTGACCGACTTCAAAACCGCCGAGGGCGACATGCTCAACCTATCAGGGTTGCTGACAGGTTCTTCGCTGGGGCCTAACACCGCGTCAAACGTTCTGGGCACCTATTTACAACTCAACCAAAGCGGCAATAATGCCATTCTGAACATTGATGTTGCAGGTGGCAGCAATTTTGCAACGCCCACAAAAACCATCACCCTGACCGATGGTTGGACCAATGGGCTCAGCGCGGGGCTGTCAACTTTGGTGACACAAAAAACCATCATCCTCGACACCCAACGCGCCACCCCTCTGATACTCGACCTCAACGGTGACGGGGTTCACACCACCACACTTGACAAAGGTGTGGCGTTTGACGTGCAAGGCAACGGCCGATTGGTGAAGACTGCATGGGTAGATGCCAACGATGGCTTGTTGGCGCTCGACTTGAACAACGATGGACAGATCAACAACGGCACCGAGTTGTTTGGCGACAGCACGCGTTTGAGCTCGGGTAACACGGCCCAAGACGGTTTTCAGGCCTTAGCCCAATACGATGGCAACCATGATGCTGTGATTGATGGGCTAGACGATGTGTTTAGCAACCTCAAGGTTTGGGTTGATGCCAACCAAAACGGTGTGAGCGAGGCTTCTGAGTTGCACACGTTGGTCCAAATGAATGTGCATAGTTTGCAACTGACAAACACGCCCAGCACCCAGATGGACAACGGCAACCTGCTTGGGCTGCTGTCTTCTTGGACCAACACCAGCGGGCGCACCCACGCATTGGCCGACGTGCTGCTGACCAACACCAGCCTGAGGCATGACATTGTGATTTAGAAGCTTTCGATCGGCCTGCGGCGCCAAATGCCGCTGTATGAGCCCTCCACCAGACAAGCCCCGCACATTTGCGGGGCTTTTTTATTAGCACAAACCGGAAGAATGTTGCCTATTTAGTATTACAAATATTTCGTAATTAACACTTAATTAACATTTTCGAACTAAACTTCGGGGCATGTTTGTAATCTTAAGTACCAAATGATGCGACTTGAAATCGGATCTTTGCTTTCACAAGTTTGTCCGGCATGAAGCTAGCAAAAAACGTCCCATCGGTATGGCCAGGGTATGTGGCGGCCATTGCCAGTTTGGTATTGAGTTTGCTTTTGCTGCTGGCGATATTGGTTTTTGCACTGACACAAGTGGGCAACTTGGTGAGCAATTACAGAGAAGCCATCATGAAAGCTGTTTTGGCAGCAGAAAAATTTCATACCAGTGAAGTGGTTCAACCCGTTAAAAAAGAAACAAGAACACGGAAATCACAGGCATCAACTCGACCGCCAGCACCGCACACGTTGAAATCGATTGAGCCAGAAAACACTGCATACCAAATCACTTTGATTTTTAGCGAGGGACTCGCAGACATACCTGAACAAGACAGATTACTTTTGGAAAGTGTCATTCAAAAAACGCCCATGGGTGGTGAGTCGAATTGGCGTATTTGGTCAACAACTTACGTGAACGACCCATTGATGGAGCGCGTCACTTTCTTGTTGATGTTGGCCATAAGAAGTACCTTGGTAACTCAAGGCATAGCAGAAAAAAGGATTGAGCTGCAGATCTTCAAATCTGAAACTGCCCCAACGAACTATTCATTGGGCGAAATCATTGTGAATGTGGCCCCCGTGAAGAACAAAACAGATTCATGGAGGCAACCATGAGTCGCAAGAAAAAAGACAAAGAAATCAACTTTTGGCCAGCGTATGTGGATGCATTGATAAATGTAGTGCTGAACTTGTTATTTTTAGTGGGCGTATTCACCATCGGGTTAGTGGTTTTGAACGGAGAAGCATTTAACCAAGAGAAAAAAATAGCCGAACTCAAAGTCAGAACAATGCAATTAAACGAAGAGCCCATATCAGATTTAGGCGGCGCATTAGACATTCTCAAAGCTACACCCGTGATGGCAAAGATTCCACCATTGCCACCTTTGGGATCAGAAAAAAAAGTCCAACGCGAAAGACTTGAGATTATCGAAATAAGGGTCTCGAACCCGCGCACACTCGCCAGAACCGACACTGCAACGGACACCAGAAACGAGGACATCAGGGCAGAAGAAAAAGCCAAGGGTATCGCGCAATCGATTGCACCGGGGAAAGTTGTGATGCGCATAGATTTCGACATTAACCAATACACCACACCCAAAAACTTTTCGCCCTCAGCTGAAATTGTGGCGGCCCTAAAGAATAAATATTTACTGCTGTGCATAGCGGATCCAAATAACCAACGCATGTCACGCGAAGCGTTTGCAAGGTTGATGTCTATTCGCATATCACTGACACAAGTAGGTGTTGATACATCACAAATTGCCATTCAAGTGGCGCTACCCGCTGGCGACAGTCCACTGCCCTCAAACATCGATCGATCAGTATTTGTGATCGATTTACTAAATCAATCAATTGATATAACAAAGGTATCAACCAATGGCAAAAACTGAAAAACCAACTAACCGAAGCACACCAGAACTCAACAGAGCTTATCGTGAACGTAGGATTTTGCTGGTGCAGCAGTGGGCAGGCGCACTGCTGCCGGTTGGGTTGGTACTCATTTTGGGTTGGGTATTTTTCAGAAAAGCAATCATTCAGTCAATTGCGACCACGCCGCACCCAGAGTTGATCTACATCATCCTAGGAACGTTTTTTACAGGCGTGGCGTTATCGACTGTGACGCTCTACCGCTATAGCGCGGAAGGAAACCTGATGTTTCTTTGGCTTCATACCGCAGAAAAAAATCGTTATCAGCTGATCACACAGTTAAAGTGGCGCACTTATTTCATGCCCATTTATCAAATATTTTTAGGCCATCGTTCAATACATGAAAAATCACAACAAGCCATCATTGAGCAAGAAATAGATGTAATTCAAGAACGCTTGAGTGATCGATTGGCGCTTCCGCAGTATTTATCAGGTGCTCTGATTGGATTGGGACTTGTAGGCACATTCATAGGGTTGCTGGGAACGCTAGAAGATTTAGGAAAACTGTTTGGAGCGTTGGTTCAGACCAGCAATGTGGATGTCAATCCAGCAGAAATATTCACTGACATGGTGCGCAGGCTACAAGACCCGATGCGCGGTATGGGGACTGCATTTGTTGCTTCACTCTACGGCTTGTTGGGTTCCCTATTGCTAGGAATGCAAATATTAGCAGTTGAGAAAGTGGGACACAGCTTAACCAATCAATTGCACACCTTGGTCAGACAAGCTCAAGCGGTATTGGAACAAAAAATTCCATCAATTGGTCAGCAGCATGCGGTTGATCAAGAGTTTCATGTTCGAGCGCTACACCAAATCGTTGAGACAGCCAGAGCAGCACAAATTGAACAAGCCAGACGCTGGCGTGAACTCAATGCATTGGTGCATCGTCAGCAAGAAGTGAACCATGAAGAGACGAAAGCATTGCGTCTAGAGATTTTTGGAATATCTGAATCTAATCGCATTTTGTCTCTGTCATTACGAGAGGGTTTACTGAATAGTGATTTGGCTGCGCTCACACAGCAATCCATAGCCCAACAAGAAACACTGACAGAAATAGCAAAAACATTGCAAAACATAGAGCAGAGACTCACGCCAGAACAACCACCACGTTTTCAAAATCAGACATCACTACCCCAAGAGCTTCCAACGCTCAACGATTCGGTATGGAGATAAGACATGACAACCTCCCCCAATAATTCCTCTACAACGGCAGCTACAAAAGTAGGCGGCATGAAAAACTTGGCTGCATTGGATGTGCTTCGCCGTGACATTGCAAAAGTCGTTGTGGTTGACACTGATTTTGTAATTCAGATGAAATCAGGCCGTAAGATTTTGATACGCGATGGTGCACTTCGCAGTGCCACAGAAGAGGATTTCAAGCTGGTTTTTTCTGACAACGAAGTTGTGTCTGGAAAAGAGTTTTTCGGCGTCGCTCAAAACTTGCCAGTAGGGAATATAGATGCCAATTGGGCAGATACGGCCATCTCTGATATTTCTTCTGCGGAAGTGTCAACAGCGAGCTTGGTAACTCCGGCAGTTGCTGCAGGTAGCTCGCTCACAACCGTCGCTATTGTGGGCGGAATAATGGCCGCAGCTGGCGGGGGCGGGGGGGGCTCAAGTGGCAGTAACAACTCGGCACAAATTACAGCCTTGAAAACCATTGCTGATTTTGCACGTGAAAACACAGTTTCTATGCCAACACCGGTTGGAAGTTTTCAGTACAAGGCCGGCATTGCTACGCCAACAATAACGACCTACGCCGATGCAAAAATCACCGGCATTACCAATAGCAACATTGCAGCGATCAATGATGCGTTGGCCACAGCGAATGTGACCGACAACAGCGTGAACACTACCGAGAAGTTACAAACGGTGGTCAATGCCTATGGTCAGATCATTTCATTGGCTAATGGCGCAATTAACACCGATATCCTGCCACCCACTTATACACAGTACCAACTGATTGGTGTGACTGGCTTGGACGCCACTACCACGCAAGCGACCAAGCTGTTGACAAGCGTGATCGACCTCAAGCGTTATGCAGACATCGACACAGTCATTGAAATTCAAGCTTTGGCGGACATTGCCAAGCGGTTGATCGCCTCGGCTGCTGGAAATGCAACTGTGACAGCAGCAGATTTGGAAGCCTTGGGATTGACTTTGACGGGCGTACTTGATTTTTCCAAGGTCCTCAGTGCGATTGCACTTACAAACGACAACGGCACTGGCGTTGACAGCGTTGAGGAATTGCAAACGCTGATTGACGGCGTAGTAGGTACAGCAGTCAGTGCATTGCAATCAATTGTTGAATTTGCACAAGCCAATACAAATTCAGCACCAACACCGCCGGTGGTGGGCGTCGTGGTGCCGGTCACATCAACTTATCAAACAGCGGGCGCTTTAGGTGTCAGCGACACCAATGTGGCATCGATCAACGATGCCCTGATGACAGCCAACGTCAACGGCACGAGTGTGAACACGCTTGCAAAATTACAAGCCCTGGTCGATGCCTACAACAGTTTGATGGACCTAGCTGACGGAATTGGCAACAACGCCTCAGACGCACAAAAATTAACTGTGTCACAACTGACAACGATAGGCGCGCAAACTGCTGAGCTCTTAAATGCTAATCCAAGCAACCGCATTGATTTGCTCAAAAGTATGATGGATGGACAAATGGTCTCCGGCGTAGAGACCATCAAAGCGATCAATGCGTTGATCAACATTACCAATGCCATTCAAGATGCTGCACAAGGCATCACGAGCACACACACACTGACGGCTGAACAATTGACAACCGCAGGTGTTGCGGGAGTAACCAATAACAATTTAGAAGGTTTCCTCAAAGCCATCCAAGGCGCTACGACAGACAACACCAACAGTATTTTCAAGCTGCAGGATTTGCTTTATAAAAATCTCAGCCTCAATTTCACGGGCATCAACCAAGACACTGGATTTGATCCGCATGACTTCGTCACGACCGATACCTTGCTGGACTTGAGTGGCACATCGAATGCTGCCGACGGAACCAACATACGCATCACCATTTCAATGATTGCTCAAACCGATGTGGTGCTGAACAGTGTGGTCATAGATGGCAAATGGTTAGTGAGCAATACTAACAATGCAACCCAAAGTCTGAGCGATGGCATTTATACGGTGAAGGCTGAGCTATTGGATAGCCATGGACATACTTTACGCACGCAAGCATTCACACAAACTGTAACGATTGACAACTCGGCTGATCGACTGCCCGACGGCAGCCCGGATCCAGAACTGGCAGGAAAAATAATAACTTTCACTGACATCTCGCCAGATACAGGTGAGCCTAATGATTTCAAGACCAGCATCACCCGAGTGAAGTTCAGTGGCACCAGTACGGCCAGTGCAGGCACCCATGTAGGTTTGACGGTGGATGGCGTTTGGTTGAGCACACCCTCAGTAACTTGGGAAAACACAGGTACAGGGGTTAACAAATGGCAAATTGATTTCACCGGACAAGAGTTGAGTGCAGGCACCCATTCGGTGGACATTTATTTGACAGATGCCGCTGGCAACAAATTGCTGAGCAGCAAGAGTTCACATGATGTAGTGATAGACACGGCAGGTCTGAGTTTGCTCAGCAAAACCAGCGGAGCCATTGCGACCTCATCGAATTTGGTACTGACTTTCAGTTCAGCAGTCAAAGCCGGTGAGGCAAAGTACATTCATCTGACTGATGAAACAACGGGTGCCGTCATAGCGGATGTTTTGTTAACAGGCCCGCAAGTGCGTTTCAGCAACCAAGGTGTGCTGAGTACCTTTGGCACTACAGTCACCATCGACTTTAGCAACGATCTGGTTGCTCCGCGTAACTACCACGCCACCATTGACAAAGATGCCTTTGTGACCGAGGCAGGCGTCTCATACGAAGGACTTTCCTACAGCCAAAGTACGAGTGATTGGCGTTTTCAAGCGGTTGACCCGAGCACCACAATTTTCTTTTCAGGAACTACTGCAGACATCAGCAACGGCTTGAATGCCGATGAATTGAATTCGGTGACTATCTCGGGCACTATTTCTGGCGCGAATTTGCTGTCGGTGTCAAACGCGAAAATCAGTAAATTGATATTCGCAGCATCTGATGGCAGCAACTTTGAGGTGACGCAAGGTTTGCCAGGCGTCATCGATTTACGTGGTGACAAAACCTGGACACTGGCCAACGACACCCAATGGACAAATAAATTGCTCACCGGTAAGACTTACACTGTGCAGGCGCAGCTTGACAGTGTGGTCAGTGGTGATGCACAAACCTCATATGCCACCAGTGCCCCCGTGGCGGTTGACAGAATTGCCCCAGTGCTGACCAGCATTGTGTGTGATGACATCAGCAAAACAAGCTTTAAGTCTGGCGACTCTGCAGTCTTTACGCTCACGTTCAGCGAAGATCCTGGCAATTCACTCACCCCAGATGAGATTGCGGTGACAAGTGTAGGTGGCAAAGCAGTGGGCAGCATCACCGCTTTGTATGGGACAGGCAACAGGCGCAAGGTTCTTTTCAGGGCAGCTGAAAATACCAACTTCACACCGACAGACAGTGATCCGTTCTTCAAAGTGATCAATAGCAGTTTCTCGGATGCTGCGGGCAACGTCGGCTCAGTCGTCACGGGCGTTTCAACGCCCAATTTACGGATCGACACACAAGCACCTGTGATCAACAGCGTCACGATCAGTGGGTTACAAAAAAATGGTTCAGAAATCAGTTCAGGCACGCTGATTGAAGGTGAAAAAATTCGTGTGACCGCCCACATGAGCGAGGCCACCACAGTTGTAGGGACACCCACATTCAACATCGTGGTCGGGAACAGCACTAAACAAGCTAACTATGTCATGCGAAATGGCAATGACTTAATGTTTGAATACACAGTGAGCTTAGGCGATGCTGACAATACAGGAGGCATCACGGTGAGTCCGATCGGTCTGCTGACAACGTCCAGTCGCGTAACCGACTTGGTTGGCAATGAGGCCGATTTAAAAATCACCACAGTACCAGTCAGTAGCAACACATTGAAAGTCGTGACGACAGGTGCGAACGATGCGCTATCTCGCATCGTGACCTTTGCAGACGTCAATATTGATCCCAGCAACATAAAAGGTACGCCCCCCACGGTAGATGACTACTTGCAAGCCGGCGTGGTCAATGTGGATATCAACAATGTAGATGCCATCAACAATTCTCTGGCAACTGATGTGATCAACGGCGTCAGCACGGGTGATGTGCAGAGTTTGCAAAACTTGGTGACAGCCTATAAAACAATTCTCGATTTAGCCAACAGCAAAGATGATGTACTCCACAGCAAGCAACCCAACTATTTGCAATACGGTCTGATTGGTGTACAAGGCGTAGACAGTTTGCGAGCCAGTCTGTTGGGCGATGTGATTGACCGTAAAAAAAGAGAAGATGTAGACACCGTATCAGAGGTGCAAGACCTGGCCAATGCTGCGGATGCTGTCATAAACCTCACCCAAAAGATAGATGGTTTGACAGTCGCACAACTCACCAACAAGCTGGGGGTCTTAAACGTCACAGAAGACAACTTTGCTGCAGTTTCACGTGCAATCGCCCAGACATCCCCCACGGGTAGCGATGTTGATTCGTTAGAAAAATTGCAGTCTGTGGTGGATATAGCAGTAAACAAAGCCATCGCCGCTTTGAATGCTTTGACAATTTTTGCCGAAGCCAATCAGAACCCTTTGTCAACCACTACGATCACTTACACAGGCGTGAAACCGACTTGGGCCGTGTTGAACGATGCTGGCATTGACAGCATTGCAGGTGTTTCAGACAACAAAATGGCTGACATGGTGGCCGATGCACTGGCGACCAGTTCGATCAAGGCGGAAAACGTCAGCACCAGCACATTGTTACAAGGCATTGTGAGTGCCTATGGCGCTATTGCTTTGCTGGCCAACTCGCAAAGCGAGACACCGATTGATTCGCAACCGAGAGCGATGACCTACAAGCTGATTGGTGTGGCAGGATTTGAAGATGTTACTTTGCCATTCAACATTCACAAAGCCAAACTGTTGAGTGATGTGATTGATCGCAAGGCTTTGACAGACATCGACACAGTATTGGAAATTCAAGCCATCGCCGAGGCTGCGAGTGCTGTATTGGCCAACGCTGCCGGCAATGGCACTGCAAGTGTGACTCAGTTCATACTGTTGGGACTGGATGTGCCCGTCGACAAATTGGTGGATGTGACCACCGCCATCACAGAAACACTCAACGATGGCAGCGAGGTTGACTCTTTTGGGGCATTGTCAACCATCATCAGCTCTAAGCTGGGAGCAGTCGATCAAGCCGTGAGAGTAATAGCCACTTTTGCAGACCAAAACACAGCGTCACAACCCACACCGACAGGCGTCTACAAAGGTGATGCACCTACTGCACAAACCTATGTGACTGTGGGCGTGAGTGGGCCCGTGAGTGACACTGAAGCACAAGCCTTCAACGATGCTTTGGCGACCAGTTTGGTGACCTACAAAAGTGTCGACACCGCACAAGAAATCAAAGACTTGGCAGCAGCCTATCGCGCCGTGTTGAATTTGGCAGATAGCGCTCAGACCACTGGCGGCAACAAACCCACCGCTTTGCAATACAACTTATTAGGCGTGACTGGATTTGACCCCGGGGAGGTGACGGATGCGTTCAATAGCGCCAACCGTGCCAGTTTGTTGGGTGATGTGATTGATCAAAAAATCAATGCAGATGTCAATACGATTCTTCAAATTCAAGCCATAGCCAACAATGTGGGATTGGTGATGGATATGGCCAAAGGAGTTGATGGCCTCACCCTTTCGGCTTTGAACCAAATGGGCATGACTGGCGTGACAGCCGATAATTTAGCTGCGGTGAAGCAAGCGATCAATGTCACCTTAGACGATGGCAGTGCTGTCAATACACTTGCCAAACTACAAATTGTAGTGACTGCAAAAGTCAACCAATTCAACAGCTCGTTAGGTTTCATCCAACAATACGCCAGTACGCATGTAAACCCATCAGAACTCGGAAGTAACCAGCCCACAGTTCAAAACTATTTAGACCTTGGCCTCTTGTCTGTCACAGCCATCAACCTCGAAGCCATCAACAGTACCTTGGCTACCCAATTGGTGACCAATGCCGAAGTGAATACCGCACAAGCCGTGAGTGCCGTGGTCAATGCGTATGCAGACATCCTCAAGGCTGCCAATGGCACGTACAACCCTGGCAGCACACTCAATCCCAACGTCTTTTCGCTATTGGGCATTTCTGGTGTTGGCAGCAGCGCCGTCAAACTCAAGTTGTTGAGCGATGTGATTGACCGTCAATCTGAAAGTGGTGTCAACACCGCAGTCAAGTTACAAGCGTTGGCCGACAAGGTGACTGCGGTGATGAATACAGCAGCCAATGCTGCAACAGGTGGCATCACACAAGCACAACAATTGCTTGATTTGGGATTGTTTGGCGTCACACCCATCAATTTGAATTTGGTAATTGCAGCAATCCAAAAAACCAATGTCAACGGCGCAGGTGTGGACACGGTCGAAGAATTGCAAAACATCGTCAACAATGTGGTGGGTGCACAAACAACAGCGATGAATGTCCTGATCACCTTTGCGGGTGCCAACACCAGCTCAAAATCACTCACTGGCGATTTCTTTTACAAAATTGGCGTTGCGATTCCCACCGAGCAACACTACATGGATGCTGGCATCGCCGGCATTGTCAACGCCAATGAAGCGAACGCGTTCAACGATGCGCTAGCCACCGACGCCATCACCGCGAGCAGCATCGCGGATGTCAGCAAATTGCAGGTGGTGGTAGACGCATACCGCAAAGTATCGGCATTGGCTGATGGTCCGCTCAACCCAACGAGTACCAGCAGCTTGCTGCTTGCCGATTTGCAAAACATTGGGGCTGACATAAGCGTTTTGAACAATCTGACGGGCGAGGCATTGCTAACTCGATTGCGTTTATTGAACGACACCATCGATAGAAAAAATACAGCCGATGTGGATACGATTGCTGAGCTCAACCAACTCATCAAGATCATCAGCGCAATTCAAGACCAAGCCGCAGGAACTGCAACGTCTTATATTCCAACTGCAACGGACTTTGCAAACGTGGGCATTGAAGGGGTTACTGCCTCCAACTTGGCTGTTTTTTTGTTCAGCATTAAAACAGCAGGACCTTCAGGTGCAGATTCATTGAATGAGCTGCAAACAGTGCTAAATGGTTCTTTGTCTGTGGCCATGACTGCCGTCAGCGAAGACCGCGGCGTGAGCGTCACAGACTTTATTACCAGCGACAACACCCTCAACTTCAGCGGCACCAGCAGTGCAACAAATGGCAGCATCGTCAAGCTGATTTTGAAAAAAAATGCAACCATCGTCACTGAGTTGAACGCAACAGTTATTGCTGGTGTTTGGCAAATCACCGACACTGTTGTTCGAGCCGATGGCATGTACACAGTGGATGTGCAGTTATTCAATGGCAAAAATACCCTCGTCAAAACAGGCGCACAAGGTCATGTCAGCATCGACACTTCGTTCGATAAAAACCCGGATGGCAGTACCGACACAACTCTAGCTGGTATGACCATTGACTTTAACCTCTCCGCCGACACCGACAGCGGCACAAAAAACGACTACAAAACTAGCAGCACGCAACTGAAGTTCATCGGCACCAGCAACGCCGGCGATGGCACCAACGTGGCATTGAGCATTGATGGCGTAATGAACTACACCAAAGTCAATGGTGGCATTTGGGAGGTCGACTACACCAGCAAAACATTAGGCACGGGTGCTCACATCGTGATTGCCTCCTTAGTCGACGCCTCCGGAAATGCAGCTTTGACAGGAGCATCAGGCATCGTTCGACATGATGTAACCATCGACTCAACTGCGTTAACCCTGACCAACAAGACCAATGGTGCGATGTCGTCTGTTGCACCATTGGTGCTGAACTTCAGTGACAGTGTGACGGCGCAAGCCTCTAAATTCATCAAAATCACGGATGACAGTAACAATGCTGTGGTTGACACCATTGCGGTAATAGACATAACGCGTGTGAGCATCACCGGCAATGTGGTGACGGTTAACGCGATCAATGGTTTGACGCCAGGACAAAATTACCACGCAACATTGGACGCTGGGGCATTCTTGTCGCCTACTGGTTCATCAAGCAGTTCTTTGGGGCTGAGCGATAACTGGCGTCTCACCCCAGCCGACCCGACCACAAGCATCAGCTTCTCTGGTGTTGGTGTCACACCCAATGATGGCATCAATGCCACAGAATTTGCTAATCTGACAGTCAATGGCACGGCGACGAGCGCACTGATTTCTGCTGTACAGAACATCAGGATTTCAAAAATCGTCTTCACCAACCTTGACCTCAACCCCAACGACGTCAATGCAAGGTTTGAAGTCATCACCGGTATGCCAGTGGTGGATCCGACAAACTTCAAATGGACATTGGTACGAGAGGCCAGCTGGACTTCGAAGCTACAAAATGGACGTTACACAGTTTCTGCTGAGGTGGCGGGTGAAATCAATAACATCACAACTACACGCTTTAGTGACATTTCGCAGACCAGTTTGATCGATACCTCCGCACCCACACTCTTGATCAGTAACACTGCCAACACAATCATCAGTGGGGAGTCGAGCACATACACGTTCACATTCTCTGAAGTTCCTGTCGGTTTCACACAAAGCGACATCATGGTAGCAACTACCAATGGGACGCCGACTGGCACACTCAGCAATTTTTCTACAACCTTAGACCCCAAAGTGTTCACAGTAGTGTTCACACCGACAGCGGGCATTACTCTGCCCAGAACGGCAGTGCTATCGATCGCCGCAAACACATTCAACGATGGAGTTGGCAATAACAACGACAGCAGTTCAACGTCACCGAGCATACAAATTGACACACAAGCACCTGTGATCACCAGTATCAGTTTGATAGGCATCGATAGCACCAACCAACCCTCTAACGCACTGCAATTGGGAGACAAGGTTCGCGTCAGCATCGCGCTGAGCGAAGCAACGCTTGTGACGGGCATGCCAGTCTTTACCCTTCAACTGGGTAGCACCACCAAATCTGCAACTTATGTGAACGGCACAGGAACCAACACGCTGGTCTTTGAATACATCATCGTGCTGGGCGACACAGCCAAAACAGGTAGTTTGACGGCCCCGGCAAACGCTTTGGCGCTCAGTGGTTCAACGCTCAAAGACACTTTGGGCAACAGCGCCAATATTAGTTTTGCTGCTGTCAACAGCGGGAATCAAATCGTCATTGAAACTAATGCCGATGCGTTAGCAGCTCTGTCCAATGCAGCACAAAGCAACAATGCTTCTGACATCACAACACCGCTTTCAACCTATGTCAAAGCAGGCGTGACAGGTGTTGATGGTTACTTGAGCGCTATCAATAGCGCGCTCAACTCTGGGAATATCGGAAAAAATCAAACGGACACCACCTCAGAGATTCAAACCATCGTTGATGCATACAAAGCTATTTTGGCGTTGGCAGACGGCAGCGTTTCGACGTCGCTAAGCATCTCGGCCCTGCAATACAGTCAAGTCGGTGTGACTGGAGTTAACGAAACAACCACTGGTGCAGCAACCGTTACTGCATCGATCAAAGCCAAATTATTGAGCGATGCGATTGACATCAAGCAAATCACAGATGTGAACACGACACCGAAATTACAAGCATTGTCCGATGCGGTGAGCGCTGTGATGCTTGCGGCGAATGGTTATGTCAGTGGCGTTGGGGTTTTGACCAAAGATCAGTTGATACTGCTGGGCATTAAAGGCGTCAACGAAAACAATTTGAGCAAAGTCTTGGCAGCTATTGACAGCACCAATGACAATGGCTCTGCAGTCGACACCCTTGAACACTTGCAAGCTGTTGTGAACAATTCGCTGAACATTGTCAACACCGCCATGCAAGTGATCATTGATTTCGCAGATAACAATAACAAGTCTGCGCCTGATTTACCTGTCCCAAGCATCACTGTGCCGGGTGTCAGCACCTACGAAATCGCAGGTGTGACAGGTGTGAATGTCACCAATGTGGCGTCAATCAACGACGCGCTGATGACGGACTTCGTGAATGGCGAAAAAGTTAGCACTGTTGCGGGTCTACAAGCCATCATTGACACTTACAGCACTGTGTTGACATTGGCAGATGGCAGGACCAATAACGCTACGAGTGCACAAAACTTGACTGCGCCACAACTCAGCAGTCTTGGCGTCAACACAACAGGGCTCAGCGGTAACAATGCAACCAACCGCATGGCATTGCTCAAGAGTCTCATCGATGGTCAAAAAAACACAGGGGTTGACACCATCACTGAAATCAATAATTTGGTACGCATCGCGAATGCCATTCAAGACCAAGCTTCTGGCGTGCAAGCGAGCAACTTAACCGCGACTGATTTTGCTACGCTGGGTATTGAAGGGGTAAGCACTTCTAATTTGGCTGCCTATTTGACGTTCATCAAGATTGCCACGACAAGCGGCGTCATATCGCTGGACGCTTTACAGACATTGCTCAACAATTCGTTGTCGGTTGCTTTTACAAGCGTCGCCCCTGATTCCGGCGTCAGTAGCAGTGATTTGGTCACCAAAGAAAGTACTTTGCTGGTGTTCAACGGAACCAGCTCGGCTGCGAATGGCACCAAAATTGTGATCACGATCACGGCTGCATCCACCTCGCCAATTGTTCTCGACGCCACTGTGATCGATGGTGCTTGGCATGTCACCTACAGCGGGAAATTGACCGACGGTTATTACAGTGTTGAGACACAATTGCGCAACAGCAGCGACGTGGTAATTCGCACTGCACCGTCTCGTGTTGTGACCATTGACTCTGCCTACGACAAAACTCCTGACGGTAGCAATGACACGAACTTGGTTGGTAAGACGATTGACTTTAACCTCAGCGCTGACACTGACAGTGGCACACCCAGCGATTACAAAACAAGCAACACTCGTCTGAAATTCGGCGGCATCAGCAATGCTTCCAATGGTACTTACGTGGCATTGAACGTAGATGGTGCGGTGACTTACACCACGGTCAACAGTGGCATTTGGAATGTGGACTACACCGCGACGTCTTTAGATGCAAAGGTTCACATCATCATCGCCGCGCTGGTCGACGCAGCAGGCAACCAAGCAACTGCTGGCACTTCAACTGTGCGGCACGATGTGACCATCGATTCAACTGCATTGACACTGACCAACAAGACCAATGGTGCGATGTCGTCTGTTGCACCATTGCTGCTGAACTTCAGTGACAGTGTGACGGCGCAAGCCTCTAAATTCATCAAAATCATGGATGACAGCAACAATGCTGTGGTTGACACCATCGCGGTGAATGACACAACGCGTGTGAGCATCGCGGGCAATGTGGTGCGCGTTAACGCGGTCAATGGGTTGACGCCAGGACAAAATTACCATGCAACATTGGACGCTGGGGCATTCTTGTCGCCTACTGGTTCAACAAGCAGTTCTTTGGTGGTGAGCGATGGCTGGCGTCTTATCCCAGCCGACCCGACAACAAGCATCAGCTTCTCTGGTGTTGATGTCACACCCAATGATGGCATCAATGCCACAGAATTTGCTAATCTGACAGTGAATGGCACGGTGACGAGCGCACTGATTTCTGCAGTGCAGAACATCAAGATTTCAAAAATCATCTTCACCAACACAGACGATGGGTCAACATTCACTGAGACTAACGGTATTTCATCGGTCGATCCTACGAATTTCAAATGGACGTTGAGCCATGCTGAAAGCTGGATTCAACAGTTACAAAAGGGACATTACACCGTCACAGCCGAGGTGATCGGAGAAATCAACAACATCACTAGCATGCGCTCCAGCGTGAGTTTGCCATCGATCCTGCTAGATAAGGTTGCACCAACATTGCTCAATGTGACCGTGGACAAAAGCAATCTCAAGATGGGTGAAACAGCCGCCTTCACCCTTACCTTTGACGAAGACCCTGGCAGCACTTTGACACCCGACGACCTCATCATTCCAATGGACACCAACAGCGTGCCGATGGGCAACATCAGAGGTATCGCCGGCAGCGGTCTCATACGAACTGTTTACTTTGAACCAACCGCCAATACCACCAACAGTGGTGTGACCTTACAACTCAAAGCCAACAGCTTTGCCGATGCCGTTAACAACATAGGTACAACTGACCCTAGCGTGGTGTGGGCAACACTGTCGATTGACACCATTGCCCCTTTCGTAACGGGCATCAACATCAGTGGTGTGAATGGGCTGACCAACACCGCCATCAAAACGACAGACGTCATGGTGGTAGGAGACATTATCCAGGTCAGCGTAGACATGAATGAATTCGTGATCGTAAGCGATGTGCCCATCTTCAACATTGATGTAGGTGGTGTAAGCAAAGTTGCTAGCTATAACCGTACCAAGAGCACCGGCTCAAATCTGGTATTTACCTACACAGTGTCACCTGGCGACGTTGACAACAACGACGGCATCTCAGCAAATAGCAATAGTTTGTCGCTTGGCAGTGTTGGCCGCATTGTGGACACAGCTGGCAATACAGCAGACATCACCACGCGGGCTGTTTTGCCCGGCAGCAATTCATTGCATCTCAGCACGACACTCGAAGACCCTTTCACAACCATTCAGAATTTTGCACAAAACAATTCAAACCCTGATCCCACTTCATGGATCGGCACTGTCCCCTCGGTCAACCACTATGCACAAACAAGAGTTGTCGGTGTCGATACATCTAACGTTGATGCCATCAACACTGCTTTAGCAACATCTTATTTGAACGCCATCCAGGTTGACAACTTAACAAAGCTACAAGGTGTGGTTGATGCATACAACACCATCTTGGCCTTGGCAGATGAACAAGAATCCGTACCAACCCTTAACAATCCCAGTTACACCATGTATGGTTTGATCGGCGTACAGGGCGTTGACAGTGGCAAAGGTTATTTGTTGACCGATGTGATCGACTTGAAAAACAAAACAGATGTCGACACGGTTCCAGAAATACAAGCCTTGGCGGATGCCGTGACAGCCGTGAAGAACGCTGCACTCAACGGCACCAGCATGTCACAAGCGCAGCTTGAAAAACTGGGTATCAAAAATTTAACAACTGACAACTTCGATGTGGCGCTGAAAGCTATTATCAACACACACGATTTTTTCAAAGTTGACACACTGGATGAATTGAATGACGTGATCAGCACGGCCATCACCAGTTTCAACAGCGCCTTGAGCGCCATCAAACTTTATGCATTGAACAACACTGGCATTACGCCCACCAAGCAACAATACATCAACGCCGGCATCACTGGGGTGACTGACAGCAACTTGGTATCGATCAACAGCGCTTTGGCCTCAGCCACGGTGACCGATCTGAATGTGAGCCGACCCTTGCAAATACAAAGCTTGGTCAACGCTTACAACAAAGTGATCGAGGCTGCAGACAACAAAAATAACATAGCCACCGTCGACAACATGGTTGCAGCACAGTACGCCTTGATCGGCGTGACCGGTGTGGACAGTGATGTTAAGAAAAGCTTGTTGGGTGATGTCATTGATTTGCAACTTCCCACTGGCGTAGACACTGCCAATAAAGTGCAAGCCTTGGCAGATGCCGTGACAGCGGTGATGAGTGTGGCCAATGGCAACACCACTGCACTCAGCCAAGTACAACTGCAATCACTTGGGGTCGACCTGTCTGGCGTAACAGACTTCAGCAAGGTAATCGCCGCCATTGATGCGACCAACGACGATGGCACTGGTGTTGCCACTTTGGATGATCTGCAATTGTTGATCAGCAGAGTCATTGGCAGCGCCAACACCGCCTTGCAAGTGATCGTTAAGTTTGCAGAGGTGAACAAGGCTTCTTCACCTGCATTGCCAGATGTCGGTACAACAGTGCCAGATGTTTCCACCTATGACGCCGCAGGCGTTGTTGGTGTGATGCAGAGTAATGTTGCCGCGATCAACGATGCACTCATGACCTTGTCAGTCAATGGAGCAGCTGTGGGCACGACAGCCAAATTGCAAGCCATCATCGACACCTACAAAACAGTGCTGGCTCTTGCAGATGGCACCGCTAACAACGCCACCATTGCGCAAACCTTCACTGTGGCACAACTCACTGGCATGGGGGTAGACACCACAGGCCTAGTGGGAAGCAGCAACGACACCACCCGATTGAATTTGTTGAAAAACATCATCGACGGTCAAAAGACCGCGGGCGTTTACACCATCACAGCGATCAATCAGTTGGTCAAGATCACCAATGCCATTCAAGACCAAGCGATTGGCAAAGCAACTGCCTACACGCTGACTGCAGCTGACTTTACCACCTTGGGTATTGAGGGCGTGAGCACATCGAATTTGAATGCCTACCTGACCAACATTCAGACGGCAGGCTCTGGGGGTGCTGATTCGTTGATCAAACTACAAACCTTGCTGAACAACTCTTTGACCTTGGTCTTCACAGCCATCACGCCTGACACAGGTATCGATAGCGCTGATTTCACCACCAAAGAAAACACCGGTTTGATTTTGAGTGGCACCAGTAATGCAGTCGATGGCAGCAAGGTGAATATAACCCTCAATGCGTCGTCTAACTCGATCACGATTGACGCCACCGTGATTGGGGGTGTTTGGCAAACTGCCAGTCAACCTAAATTCAGCGATGGTGTGTACACAGTGTCCGCTGCGTTGTTGAACAGCATACAGCACCCCATTCGAACGGTGGTGCAAAGCAGTTTCATCATTGACACATCCGCCAATGGTGCAGACGATATCGGCATCGCCGGAAAAACCATTGACTTCACAACCATTACGCCTGACGCCGGCATCCTCAACGATTTCAAAACGAATACGGGGTTGGTGGTTTTGTCAGGCACAAGCACTGCTGCCAATGGTGCCAACGTGGCACTCAGCATGGATGGCACCCTCTACTACACCACAGTGCAAAACGGTGCATGGTCAGTAGACTTCAACTTGCGTCCCTTGAGTGCTGCTGTGCACAAAGTGCAAGCCAGCCTGATTGACAAAGCGGGTAATGTGGCTGCGTCATCGGTCATGCGCGATCTGGAAATTAGCACATCTAGTTTGACATTAGAGAACAAAACCACAGGCAGTATTGCCAAGGCATCTAACCTGACATTGACTTTCAGTGACAATGTGGTGGCGCGTACTGGCAAGAGCATTCAAATTATTGACGAGACCACCGGCCAGCCTATGGAAACCATTTTGGTGACCGACACCAATCGCGTCACCATTGAAGGTAAGAAGGTCACCATCAACCCCACTGCTGACCTGACGCTCGGTAAAACTTATCACACCACCATTGACAGTGAAGCATTTGAAACGGTGACCGGCACGAAGTACGCAGGTCTTGCAGGCACCGATTGGTCGTTCCGACCTGTCGACCCCACCACATCAGTCAACTTTGGTGGCACAAATGTGATCACAGGGGATGGCATCAATGCTTCAGAAATCAACAATCTTGCAGTCAGCGGTACCGTCACCAGCAGCAACATCGTTGCGCTGAACAATCTCAAAATCACCAAGCTGTCGTTCACCAGCACCAATGGTGGCACATCGTTTGACATTGCCACCATTGACTTACCTGTCATCAACGCCACCAACTATGGCTGGACATTGGCATCCAATGCCAGCTGGCAAACCAAACTGACATCCGGCAAAAACTACACCGTCACTGCACAAGTTGAAGGTGACATTGGCACAACACACACAAGCACAACTGTCAGCAGTGCCAGCATAGTGGTCGACACTGAAGCGCCACAACTCACCATCACAGGTAACAAAACGATTGTAAAAGTGGGTGAGAGCATAACCTACACATTCACCTTCACAGATGTGCCACTGGGCTTTGAGATCGGGGACATTGTGGTGAACAATGTCAGCAATACGCCGCTTGGCACGCTGAGTAACTTCACAGCCACTGCAGACGCCAAGTTATACACCGTGGTATTCACGCCAAATGTGGTGGTGAATCAACTCAACATATCGCCCATCAGCGTTATGCCGTCAAGCTACACCGACAGCACTGGCAACTTTGGCAGCACACTGGCCACCGCACCTGTGGTTCTGATCGACACAAAGGCACCTGGCAATGTCAGCTTCAACACGGCGCAGGGTGCTTCACAGCCTGCTGACGCTGCATTCTTCAACAAGAACGATACGGCCAATGCGTCGGGCAAAGTCATCGCACCGAACATCAACAAACCAATTGATACAGACATCAGCACCATCACTGTGGTGGTGGGCGGTGCTGATTTGGCATTTGACAGCTTGGTGTTTGGCAGCATCACGCTAGCGCTCAACCTCTCGAACAACGGCAGCAACATCACTGTGGGAGTTGTGACAGGTATCAGCTGGAACTACAACGCCAGCACCAACACCCTCACCTTGCAAAAAACAGGAACTAGCACTTTCACAGCAGACAATGTGAACGCCATTGAGCGCGACCTGCGCTTCAAAACCAACACGACCCCATCGCAAACACCTCGCTCGTTCACCTTCACTCACACCGATGCAGTGGGTAATGTGAGTGGTTCAGGCACACAAACCCTCAATGTGGACACCATCGTGCTGGCCAACGACTGGAACAGCACGCTCGCCAGCACACAACAAACAGACACCTCTTTCTTTAACAAAGCAAACCTCATCACCAGCAAAAATATCTTGCCTGTGCTAACAGTCCCTATCGCGGAAACTGACATCGTTAACCTCAAAATAGATGCCAGCAGTGCAACCGTGGTCACAAGTGATCAACTCTTGTTTGGGAGTGTCACCCACAACTTTGGCGCCGCGGCCACCACAGGCACCACCATCATTGGCACCTTGACCATTGACTGGGCCATGACCGCCGCACGTGTGCTCAACATCACGAAAAATGGTGGTGGTGCATTCAGCGCGGCAGAGATCAATGCCATTCAAGCTGACTTGCGTTTTCAAACTACAGCGACATCGCAAACTGCTAGAGTTTTTGGTTTCAGTCGCACCGATTTGGCAGGTAACGTCAGTTCAGTGAGCACAATATCACTGACAGTCGACACCGTTGCGCCACAGAATATTGACTTGACTTACCTAATAGCTGGAGTTGATTTAGCGAACAGCAATAAATTTGCAATCAAAGATATCGCAACTGGCATTACGATAGCCCCATTGATAATTGGCCCCTCAATTCTTGAATCAGACATTGCCAGCATTCGTATCGGTCTAGGTGGCGTTTGGGACAATAGTGCTGATACTCTGGTGTTGGGTGCCAATGCATTTTTGATCAACGGATCACCTCAAACGATCAGAAATGCTTCTTATGTGAATGTCAGCGGTGGGGTTGATTTTAAATATGATGGAAACTTAGTATTGACCCTAAGTAAAAACAATGGTCAAGCCTTTACATCTTCCGAGGCAACCTACCTAGCAAGAACTTTGCAATTTAAAACCACTTCCACACTTCAAGGCAATCGAACCGTCAGTTTTAGAAACACCGATCAAGCGGGAAATGCGAGCGCCGACAGCACCATCACCGTCTCGGTTGACACATTGGCACCCACCGCACCCGATCTCGACAATCGCACGGCTGCCACCATTGATGTTGTTGCAAGCAGCTATTTCGCAATCAACAACAGTCCTACAGTAGGCTTCAGTATCCGAATTGTCGATATTACACCCTATATAGCGCTTCCGAAAGAGACTGATATTTTCAATATTATGTTGTCATGTGATGGTTTGCAATCTGCAACAGACTCCCTTTTGCACTACTCAACATCAGGCGTCTATTCCTTGAGTTTTGTAAGCAGCAATGGGATTGGAAATATGACAGAAAATGGCGTTGGATACTACGTGATTTACTCAACAAATCAAATAATTTTTCAAAAAATATCAAATGAAATTTTCACACCAGAAGAAGCACAAGCATTTGTACAAAATATCTACTTTGGTACCAGCACAACATCAGCAACTTCACTTTCACATTTACCGAGAAACATATCAATCAGTTATATAGACAGCTTTGGCAATGCTGGCCCGAGTTCCAAGAAAACCATCGTCGTCGATACGCTTGCGCCTGTTGACATTGACCTGCGGTCAGACATCAGTCTCACACAGATAACCGATACTGCCTACTACAATGTTCAGGCTAAGCAAGATGGCAGTAAATTAATTGCACCAAATGTTGCCACGCCAACAGATGGCGACATTGGTAAGCTTCAGATTGGCGTATTGAGCGGCGTGCCGACTGACTACCAATTGAAGTTGGGGGGCTTACAACTTGTGCTCACCAGTGGTGATGCACGAAGTGGAACCACGACCTTCTCCACCAACCTACAACTGAACTGGAACATCAGCGCAAGCAGAGTGATCACACTCAGCAAAACAATAGGTGGTGCATTTACATCAACCGAACTTGTATCGGTAGAGAAAGCGCTGACCTTGGTGCCCTCAACTTCACAAAACAACGGTGCCAATTTAGGTTTCAATTTCACTCATATTGACTTAGCTGGCAATAATGGAAACACCAGTACTGTCAATTTATCTTTTGACACCGTCGCACCCGTTGTCAACATAGCCAACACCCTGACGATTTCCAACAACTCCGGCAGCACCGCCATACTGCTCAAAGGTGCTTCTGCCACAGTGACTGAGAGCAACACCCTTCAGAATGTGCAAATCAAAGCCAAAAACTTGCGGGACGGAAGTAACGAAAAGTTGATCATCGGTGGCGCCGAAATAGATGCCTCCGGTGCAACAGCCAGCAGCGGCACCGTGTCGCTCACAGGCGCTACTTGGAACTGGACTTATAACGCGACAGGTGTGTTTACTTTTGCACTCAACAGTGGCTTGGCTATTACACCCACTGCAGCGGCCTTGTTGCAAAGTATCAGCTACCGAAACGCAGCAGGTGCAACAGCCACCGATGAAGCACGCCAATTTGTAGTGACCACCACCGATGTGGCAGGCAACACCAGCGCTGAATCAGCTGCGACGGTCGTGATCAATGCTTTCAAACCCAGCTTAGCAAGCAGCAATTCATTGGTGCTACTAGACGCCAACAACGATGGCGTGAAAGGCGATCAATTTGTGATTCGATTTGGTGAGTTGGTCAAAGCAAGTAATCTTGCAAGCACATCAGCCTGGGCATTGAGCTCAGGCACCTGGGGCGCCAATGCTTCTATCACGGCCATTGACACCATCACCATCAACGGCAACGATTACGCCACCAGCTTTTGGGTGAATACAGGCGGTGCGGGCTTTGTCAGTTCCAGTCCAGGACCGACTGGATACATTCACATCACAGTTCCAGACCAGTACTACTTGATCATGGCAATGAATTACATGCTGGTAGGAATGACGCTTGAAACATGGTTGAAGGTTGACACCTTGGTAGGTGCCGTTGATGCGCCTATTTTTGGCTTGCTTAACAATGAAAATCAAACAAAATTATTACTCGCATACAACGCCGATGGCACTTTATCTGTCAAAGCTCTTTACAGCGAATCAAACACACTCAATACATCTTACAGCTACAAGACAGCAAATCTATTGACAACCAACACATGGCTTCATGTGGCTACAACCATTGATACCTCTGGCGCTTCTTCGATGTATCTCAATGGTGTGCAAGTTGCCACATCCGTTGCAGGTGCGTTTACAAATGCTTATACGAATGCGCTTTGGGAAGCTAACATGGCGGGAGCTCTCTCGGGTGTTACAACCATAAAGACTGGTTTCTCGCTGGCAGATTACAGGATTTACAGCGGCGCTAGAACTAGCACCCAGATTGCCAGCGATATGCAAGGCGACATTAACTTATCAGACACCAACCTCAAACAACACTTTAGCTTCAACAACACATTGAACAATGATGTGGTGTCGCTCGTCGGTAACGCCATCTTAGTTGGCGCAAGTTCAACTCCGACCCCCAACTTTGAGGTGAATGCTGTCACCTTAACCGCCAACAGCACCAATGTGATTGACGCGGGTGGTTCAACTGCCACGGCCAACCAAGTGGTCGCGCTTTTAAACAGTGTTTCAACCGCTGGCACCAAGAGTAGTGAAGCCATCAGTGGTGGTGCCGGCAATGACTTCATTGCTGGACATGGCGGGAATGACACACTCACCGGTGGCACTGGTGCTGACACATTTGCTTGGCTGTCGGGTGAAACCGGTAGCGACACCGTGACCGACATCAAGGTAATTGAAGGCGACATGATCAACCTGTCTAGTTTGTTGCAAAGCGCAAGCCTTGGTCCTAACAGTTTGGCGAGCGTTCTCAGCAAGTACATGCAATTGACACAAAGCAGCAACAATGCCGTGCTGACCATTGACCCCACAGGTGCAAGCAATTTTCTGGTGTCAAACCCAAGCCTTAAAACAATCGCATTCACAAATGGGTGGAGTACCGGCGGGTTGAATGACACCGTGTTGAACTTGGTGGCTAATAAAGTGATCAACCTCAATTACCAAAACGCCACGCCTTTGATGCTCGACCTCAACGACGATGGCGTACACACCACTTCGGTCGATCAAGGCGTGGCGTTTGACATCGAAGGCAACGGTCAGGTGGTGCAAACTGCATGGAGCGATGGCAACGACGGTTTCTTGATACTCGATGTCAATGGAGATGGTCGCATCAACAGTGGCAGAGAGTTGTTCGGCAATGGCACCTTGTTGTCCAACGGCAGCAAGGCTCGCGATGGTTTTGAGGCTTTGGCTCAATATGACAAAAATCAAGATGGTGTGATTGACATCAACGATTCGGTGTTTGCTAACCTCAAGGTATGGGTGGATGCCAACCACGATGGTGTCAGCTCGGCCAGCGAGCTGCACACATTGAATGCTCTTGGCGTTCAAAACATACAACTCAGCGCCAAGGCAAGTCAGTTAATTGACAACGGAAACCCTTTCCCCTTGGTGTCACATTGGACTGATACGGCAGGTCACCAGCATGCCTTGGCAGATGTACTGCTGACAACCAGCACTCAGCTCAAGCACAGTGTGGTCATTTGAGCCTATTCCTCAAGCGAGGATCGAGCAAGACTGCGACGTTAGCATCGGTCACGCCAATCACACCCATGCCGTAGGCGACAAGCGCATGAAAAAACACTTAGTGAGTAAAAATCAGACCGCAAATAATTGCTCTTCAGATCAATCAGACAATCTACTTTTTATCTAAGGTAGCTCTATTGTTAACCGACCAATGGCACTACCTTGTTATCAAATTAAGCAGCCGGCATCCATTGTGTTGATACCAGATGCGTACTGGGAGCGGAAAGAACACTAGCCTCGCCCATAACACTAACGCCTACAGCTGGCCGCGCGTTGAAACCTTCATTCAAAGAGAGAGTCTGCAAAAGTTTATTCGCGCTTGCGTCCCATTGGGCCACGTAGCATTTTGGAACCGACTCATTGCCCGCAGCATCAAAGTTAAGCGATGTTTCAATCTTCTCACCGATACTGTCACTAGTTTGGGCTGCACTTTGCTTAGAGGTCTCTTTAATAGTAATACTGAGGCCTAAACTTAATTGATTGTTTTGACTTTTCGCCTCTAAGCCCATGGTAGGCAGCTCACAGATGAACCTGGCCGCTACCTGTTGAGGGGTCAGCGCATCTAGTGACGCCCTAGAGAAGGCGGAGAACTGTAAATCTGTCAGTGCGGCAATTGCACTTGGTCTGATCAGCTGTATTTGCTCTGGCCAGATCCACTCACTAAAGTATCGCGGATCGGTGATGCCCGTGATGTTTTGTGCTGTCAAACCCGCCCAAGCACTGTCAGAAAGCCAGTCAATGTGTATGGCGTGCATTTTGTCTTTAGGCACTGCAGACAGTTGCGCCGCAGAGATAGCTGAATAATTTTTATCAGAAATACTTAACAATTGATCTACAGTAAGGGCCGCAAATGACTTTGTGTTGATCGCAGCCAGCTGAGTTTTTTCAAGAGCCGCGAAAGCTTTTTTGCTGATGAGTGCCATTTGCTCTGGCCAGATCCACTCACTAAAGTATCTCGGATCGGTGATGCCCGTGATGTTTTGTGCTGTCAAACCCGCCAAAGCACTGTTAGAAAGCCAGTCAATGTGTATGGCGTGCATTTTCTCTTTAGAAAGTGCAGAAATTTGCGCCTCAGTGATGTTTGAATACTCGTCGGGTGGAATGGCTAGCAGCTGATCTATTGTGTAATTGGCAAAGGTCGTTGGATCAACATTAGAAATTGTCATGTCACTGACTCCTGAAATATTTGAAAGAACTGCTTAGCTACTGGGTAGCCAATGCAACGAAATTTCATTATTTCTTCTGTTAACCAAGCCAAGTTAAGTTGCTATAACGTAT
>JACCDP011530653.1_pt1 | contig 45451 bp, 55 predicted proteins | sample 7445841 | NCBI WGS metagenome assembly JACCDP01 (sample SAMN15323441, study PRJNA562643) | freshwater metagenome | isolation source: river surface water | place: USA:Blue River Watershed | collected 2017-08-17
CCCTCTATAGTTTGCGGTTCCCTGCGGAGGGGTGGCCGAGTGGTTAATGGCAGCAGACTGTAAATCTGCCCTCTTGCGAGTACGCTGGTTCGAATCCAGCCCCCTCCACCAGGTGCGAGATCGTTATCGGTTGTTTAACGGTTTTGCTGGAAAGATCAGAGCAGTGGTAGTGGCCGCGGTTGGTCGCCCTTGCGGGTGTAGCTCAATGGTAGAGCTGAAGCCTTCCAAGCTTATGACGAGGGTTCGATTCCCTTCACCCGCTCCAGAGTTTTTGCTTTTCGCTTGCGGGGTATGCAGGCGGGTGGCAGGCAAGCCCTTGTAGCTCAGTGGTAGAGCACTCCCTTGGTAAGGGAGAGGCCACGTGTTCAATCCACGTCAAGGGCACCAGATTATTTTTGGTTAGTCGGTACAGTCGGGCGCGTGCCTGAACATTCTCATCAAATAGTTAGGAGTGCATGATGGCAAAAGGCAAGTTTGAGCGGACCAAACCGCACGTGAATGTGGGCACGATTGGTCACGTTGACCACGGCAAGACGACGCTGACGGCGGCGATTGCGACGGTGTTGTCGGCGAAGTTTGGTGGCGAGGCGAAGAAGTACGACGAGATTGATGCGGCGCCGGAAGAGAAAGCGCGTGGTATCACGATTAACACGGCCCACGTCGAGTACGAGACCCAGAACCGTCACTACGCGCACGTGGACTGCCCGGGCCACGCGGATTACGTGAAGAACATGATCACAGGAGCTGCGCAGATGGACGGCGCGATTCTGGTGTGTTCGGCGGCGGACGGCCCGATGCCGCAGACTCGCGAGCATATTTTGCTCGCGCGTCAGGTGGGCGTGCCTTACATCATCGTGTTTCTGAACAAGTGCGACATGGTGGATGACGCCGAGCTGTTGGAGCTGGTCGAGATGGAAGTTCGCGAGCTGCTCTCGAAGTATGAGTTTCCTGGCGACGATCTGCCCATCATCCGTGGTTCAGCCAAGCTGGCGCTCGAAGGCGACAAGGGCGATCTGGGCGAAGGCGCGATTCTGAAGCTGGCCGAGGCACTGGACAGCTACATTCCGACGCCGGAGCGCGCGATTGACGGCGCCTTCCTGATGCCGGTCGCAGACGTGTTCTCGATCTCGGGTCGCGGCACCGTGGTGACGGGTCGTGTCGAGCGCGGCATCGTCAAGGTGGGCGAAGAGATTGAGATTGTGGGTATTCGTGATACCCAGAAGACGACCTGCACGGGCGTGGAGATGTTCCGCAAGTTGCTGGATCAGGGCCAAGCGGGTGACAACGTGGGCGTGCTGCTGCGCGGCACCAAGCGTGAAGAGGTCGAGCGTGGTCAGGTGCTGGCCAAGCCGGGTTCGATCAAGCCGCACAAGCATTTCACGGGCGAGATTTATGTGCTGTCGAAGGATGAGGGTGGTCGTCATACGCCGTTCTTCAACAACTACCGTCCGCAGTTTTATTTCCGTACGACGGATGTGACGGGCGCGATCGAGCTGCCGGAAGGCAAGGAGATGGTGATGCCTGGTGACAACGTGTCGATCACGGTGAAGCTGATCAACCCGATCGCGATGGAAGAAGGTCTGCGCTTTGCGATCCGCGAAGGCGGCCGTACCGTCGGCGCCGGCGTCGTCGCCAAGATCATGGACTAATTGCCGTTCCGGTTCGCCGGATGATGAACCGATTGCCGCGGGCACTGCCTGCCCGCGGTTCGCTCTTTTAAGGAAGCACGATGGAAAAGCAAAAAATCCGTATTCGCCTCAAGGCATTCGACTATCGTCTGATCGACCAGTCGGCGCTCGAGATCGTTGACACCGCGAAGCGCACCGGCGCCGTGGTCAAGGGACCGGTTCCCCTGCCCACCCGCATTCAGCGCTGGGACGTGCTGCGTTCGCCGCACGTGAACAAGACCTCGCGTGACCAGTTCGAGATCCGCACTCACCAGCGCCTGATGGACATCGTCGATCCGACCGACAAGACCGTGGACGCCCTGATGAAGCTGGATCTTCCGGCCGGCGTTGACGTCGAAATCAAGCTGCAGTAACCCGAAAGCGTCTAAATCCCCCTCGGGTACTTGCCGGAGGGTGGATTTACCGGCTATAATCGCCGGCTTCGGTGAAAGTTCGTCTTTTTAGACCTTTCAACCTTACAGTTTTATAAACATCAGCCCCGCCCAATCGAAGGCGGGAATGGAGAAAACAATGAGCCTGGGCCTTTTAGGTCGCAAGGTTGGCATGATGCGCATCTTTACGGATGACGGGGATTCAATCCCAGTGACCGTTCTGGATGTCTCTGACAACCGCGTGACGCAAATCAAAACGCCTGAAACTGACGGTTATTCTGCCGTCCAGGTCACTTTCGGCAAGCGCCGCCCCTCCCGCGTGAACAAGGCTGCGGCAGGTCATCTGGCCAAGGCTGGTGTCGAGGCGGGTACTGTCCTCAAGGAATTTCCTGTCGATCCCGCCAAGGCGTCCGAGTTCAAGCCGGGCGATACCATCGCTGTCAGCCTGTTCGAGGCTGGCCAAAAGGTCGATGTCCAGGGCGTCACCATCGGCAAGGGCTACGCTGGCACCATCAAGCGCTACAACTTCGGTTCCGGTCGTGCTACCCACGGTAACTCTCGTTCGCACAATGTGCCGGGTTCGATTGGTATGGCGCAGGATCCGGGCCGTGTTTTCCCCGGCAAGCGCATGACCGGTCACATGGGTGATGTCACCCGCACCGTACAGAACCTTGAGATCGCTCGCGTTGATGCCGAGCGTCAGCTGATCCTGGTCAAGGGCGCTGTTCCCGGCGCCAAGAATGGTCAGGTAGTATTGCTGCCGGCCATCAAAGTCAAAGCAAAGAAGGGAGCCTAAGCGATGGAACTCAAGCTCCTGAACGCGCAAGGCCAGGCGTCGTCCAACGTCGCTGCGCCTGACACCATTTTCGGCCGCGACTACAACGAAGCGCTGATCCATCAACTGGTAGTGGCTTACCAGGCGAATGCTCGCAGCGGCAACCGCAAGCAAAAGGATCGCGAAGAAGTCGCGCACACCACCAAAAAGCCCTGGCGCCAAAAAGGTACGGGCCGTGCACGTGCGGGTATGTCGTCTTCGCCGATCTGGCGTGGAGGCGGTCGTACTTTCCCGAATTCGCCTGACGAGAATTTCTCGCACAAGGTCAACAAGAAGATGTATCGCGCAGGCGTCTGCTCGATCCTCTCCCAGCTGGCCCGCGAAGGCCGTCTGTCTGTGATCGAAGAGCTGTCCGTCGAAGCGCCGAAGACCAAGCTGCTCGCGCAGAAGCTCAAAGGCATGGGTCTGGATTCCGTGCTGGTCATCACCGATAACCTGGATGAGAACCTGCTGCTGGCCTCCCGCAATCTGCCGAATGTGCTGATCTGCGAGCCGCGTCAGGCTGACCCTGTCTCGCTGGTCTTCTTCAAGAAGGTGCTGATCACCAAACCGGCACTGGCAAAAATTGAGGAGATGCTGGCATGAGCGCAGTCATCAAACATACTGAAGAGCGCCTGATGAAGGTTCTGCTGGCTCCCGTGATTTCGGAGAAGGCAACCTTCGTGGCAGAGAAGAACGAGCAGGTTGTTTTCCTCGTGACCCCGGATGCCACCAAGCCCGAGATCAAGGCAGCGGTCGAGTTGCTGTTCAAGGTGCAGGTGGAGTCGGTGCAGGTTGCGAACCGCCCGGGTAAAGTCAAGCGCGCTGGCCGTTTCACGGGTCGCCGCAACAATACCCGCCGCGCTTTCGTGTGCCTGAAGCCCGGTCAGGAAATCAACTTCACCGAGGAGGCTAAATAATGGCACTCGTTAAGTTAAAGCCGACCTCGCCGGGCCGTCGTGGCATGGTGAAGGTGGTCAATCCTGATCTGTACAAGGGTCGTCCGCACGCTGGCCTGATCGAGAAAAAATCGAAGAGCGCCGGCCGTAACAACAACGGTCACATCACCACCCGTCATCTGGGCGGTGGTCACAAGCATCACTACCGCGTTGTTGATTTCCGTCGCAACAAGGATGGCATCCCTGCGAAAGTCGAGCGTCTTGAGTATGACCCGAACCGCAGCGCGCACATTGCCCTGCTTTGTTATGCAGACGGCGAGCGCCGCTACATCATCGCCAGCAAGGGTATGGCTGTCGGCGATCAGCTGATGAATGGTCCGGAAGCGCCGATCAAGCCGGGTAACTGCCTGCCGATCCGCAATATCCCTGTCGGTACCACGATGCACTGCGTCGAAATGTTGCCCGGCAAGGGCGCGCAGATTGCGCGTACCGCAGGAGCGGCCGTCGTGCTGATGGCGCGCGAGGGTATTTACGCTCAGGTGCGTCTGCGTTCCGGTGAAGTGCGCCGCATTCATGTGGAATGCCGCGCAACCGTCGGCGAAGTCGGCAATGGCGAACACAACCTGCGCAAGATCGGCAAGGCCGGTGCGACGCGCTGGCGTGGTATTCGCCCGACCGTTCGCGGTGTGGCAATGAACCCGATCGATCACCCGCACGGCGGTGGTGAAGGCAGGACGGCCGCTGGTCGCCATCCGGTGTCGCCGTGGGGTCAGCAGACCAAAGGCAAGAAGACGCGTCGCAACAAGCGCACGACGTCGATGATTGTCTCGCGTCGCGGTAAGAAATAAGGGGTAAGACATGGGACGTTCATTGAAAAAAGGGCCGTTTTGCGACGCCCACCTGCTGAAAAAAGTCGAGGCCGCGCAAGCCAGCCGTGACAAGAAGCCGATCAAGACCTGGTCACGTCGTTCGACCATCATGCCGGACTTCATCGGCCTGACGATCGCTGTTCACAATGGCAAGCAGCACGTGCCTGTCTACGTGTCCGAGAACATGGTCGGTCACAAGCTCGGCGAATTCGCGCTGACCCGTACGTTCAAGGGTCACGCCGCCGACAAGAAGGCCAAGAAATAAGGTGCGATGATGGAAACTAAAGCTACTCTCCGCAGCGCGCGTCTGTCGGCACAGAAGGGCCGCCTCGTTGCTGACCTGATTCGGGGCAAGAAGGTCGAGCAGGCGCTCAACATTCTGACTTTCAGCCCGAAAAAAGGCGCAGTCCTCATCAAGAAGGTGCTGGAGTCCGCGATTGCGAACGCCGAGCACAACGATGGTGCTGATATCGACGAGCTGAGCGTCAAGACCATTTACGTCGAGAAGGGCGCTGTGCTGAAGCGCTTCACTGCTCGCGCAAAAGGTCGGGGCGATCGCATTTCCAAACAAACCTGTCACATCTACGTGACTGTCGGTAACTAAGGGAGTCACGATGGGACAGAAAATTCATCCGACAGGCTTTCGTCTGGCTGTCACCCGCAACTGGGGCTCCCGTTGGTTTGCCGGCAACAGCAACTTTGCCAGCATGCTCAAGGAAGACCTGAGCGTTCGTGACTTCCTCAAAAAGAAGCTGAAGAATGCTTCCGTTGGTCGCGTGCTGATCGAGCGCCCTGCAAAGAACGCCCGCATCACGATTTTCAGCTCGCGTCCGGGCGTTGTCATCGGCAAGAAGGGCGAGGACATCGAAGTCCTGAAGTCCACGCTGGGCAAGATGATGGGTGTGCCCGTGCACGTCAACATCGAAGAGATCCGCAAGCCGGAAACCGATGCTCAGCTGATCGCCGATTCCATCGCGCAGCAGCTCGAAAAGCGAATCATGTTCCGCCGCGCGATGAAGCGTGCGATGCAGAACGCCATGCGTCTTGGTGCACAGGGCATCAAGATCATGTCGTCCGGTCGTCTGAATGGCATCGAGATCGCACGTACCGAGTGGTACCGCGAAGGTCGCGTGCCGCTGCACACGCTGCGCGCCGATATCGACTACGGCTTTGGCGAGGCTGAGACCACCTACGGCATCATTGGTATCAAGGTCTGGGTCTATAAAGGTGATCGTCTGGCCAGTGGCGAGACGCCAGTGGTGGAAGTCGCTGCCGATGACGAACGCAAGCGCCGCGCACCGCGTCGCGACGATGGCAAGCCCGCAGGCCGCGGAGCACGCACCAAGCGTGCCGAACCGGCTGCAGCAGAAGGTGCGGCAGCGCCGGCACCGGCAGCCAAGCGAGTGCGCGCCAAGAAAGCTGACGCTCCCGCAGCGCCGGCTGACAAAGCAGGAGAATAATCATGCTGCAACCAGCACGCAGAAAATATCGTAAAGAGCAAAAAGGCCGCAACAAGGGCATTTCGCACGAGCGTGGCACTTCGGTGTCGTTCGGCGAGTTCGGGCTTAAGGCGACCGCTCGTGGCCGTATCACCGCGCGTCAGATCGAATCTGCGCGTCGTGCGATGACCCGTCACATCAAGCGTGGCGGCCGTATCTGGATCCGGATCTTCCCGGACAAGCCGATTTCCAACAAGCCGGCTGAAGTTCGTATGGGTAACGGCAAGGGCAATCCGGAGTACTACGTCGCCGAGATCCAGCCGGGCAAGGTTCTGTACGAGATGGACGGTGTCGACGAAGCGCTGGCGCGCGAGGCGTTCCGCCTTGCAGCAGCCAAGCTGCCGCTGTCGACCACCTTCGTCATCCGTCAGGTCGGCCAATAAGGGAGCATCCACATGAAAGCATCTGAACTCCAGGGCAAGGACGTTGCAGCGCTCAAGAAAGAGCTGAACGACCTGCTGAAAGCCCAATTCGGCCTGCGCATGCAGGTCGCGACCCAGCAGCTGCAGAACACCGCGCAGCTGAGAAAAGTACGTCGCGACATCGCACGCGTGAAGACCGTGATCAACCAGAAGGACGGTCAATAATGAACGCGACAGAGAAGAAAGCGCTCAAGCGCACACTGGTCGGCACCGTGGTCTCCGACAAGATGGACAAAACGGTGACGGTTCTGATCGAGCGCCGCGTACGCCATCCGCTGTACGGCAAGATCATTGTTCGCTCGAACAAATATCACGCCCACAACGAGGGCAATGTAGCCAGGGCTGGCGACACCGTGGAAATTCAGGAAGGTCGTCCGATCTCCAAGACCAAGTCCTGGACGGTCACCAAGGTCGTACAGCAAGCTCAGGCAGTTTAACGCTTGCGCTCCCGGCATTATGTGAGGCATAATGTCGGGCTTTCCCGCCGAAACGCGGGGGCTCTGTCGGTTCCCCTGGCAGGGCAGCAGTAGAAGAAGTTCATACACATAGCTTTTTGTCAACCCAATCAGTGCCTTCGGTTCAGGAGGGGCTGGCGGGACCAAGACTGACCGCACACGGATGCATCCTGCACACGGCGCGGATTAAGTTGGGAAAGAGAAATCATGATTCAATCTGAGAGCCGGCTCGAAGTAGCCGACAACACGGGTGCACAAGAAGTCATGTGCATCAAGGTGCTGGGTGGTTCAAAGCGCCGCTACGCTGGTGTGGGTGACGTGATCAAGGTCACCGTCAAGCGCGCCGCGCCCCGCGGTCGTGTAAAGAAAGGCGAGATCTACAACGCCGTCGTCGTGCGCACCGCCAAGGGTGTCCGCCGTCAGGATGGCTCGCTGATCCGCTTCGACGGCAACGCTGCCGTGCTGCTGAACGCCAAGCTCGAACCCATTGGTACGCGCATTTTCGGACCGGTCACTCGTGAGCTGCGCACTGAGCGCTTCATGAAGATCGTTTCCCTGGCGCCGGAAGTTCTGTAAGGAGTCGTCATGGAGAAGATCCGTAAAAACGATGAGGTCATCGTCCTGACCGGCAAAGACAAAGGCAAGCGCGGTGTCGTGCAGCAGCGTGTCGACGCGCAGCATGTCGTCGTCGAGGGCGTCAATGTCGTCAAGAAGGCTGTCAAGCCGAACCCGATGACGGGCGCGGTTGGTGGCATCGTCGACAAGACCATGCCCATCCACATTTCCAACGTTGCCCTGTTCAATGCCGCTACCGGCAAGGCTGATCGCGTTGGTGTCAAGCTGGTCGATGGAAAGCGCGTTCGCGTTTACAAGTCCAGCGGCGAAGTTGTGAAGGCGTAAAAATCATGGCACGTCTACAAGAACTCTACAGACAAAAAGTTATCGCCGACCTGACCGCGAAGTTCGGTTACAAGTCGGTGATGGAAGTCCCGCGCCTGACCAAGATCACCCTGAACATGGGTCTGTCCGAAGCAGTCGCTGACAAGAAGATCATCGAGCACGCTGTCGGCGACATGACCAAGATCGCTGGTCAGAAGCCTGTCGTGACCAAGGCTCGGAAAGCGATCGCCGGTTTCAAGATCCGCGAAGGCTATCCGATCGGTTGCATGGTGACCCTGCGCGGTCCTCGCATGTATGAATTCCTTGATCGTCTGATCACGATCGCTTTCCCGCGCGTGCGTGACTTCCGTGGCGTATCGGGCAAGGCATTCGATGGTCGTGGCAACTACAACATCGGTGTGAAAGAGCAGATCATTTTCCCCGAGATCGAGTACGACAAGATCGATGCGCTGCGTGGCATGAATATCAGCATTACCACGACCGCCAAGAGCGACGAAGAAGCCAAAGCGCTGCTCGCCGCATTCAAATTCCCGTTCAGAAATTGAGGTTGCCATGGCAAAACTGGCACTGATTAACCGTGAACAGAAGCGCGCTGCGCTGGTAAAGAAGTATGCCGCCAAGCGCGCCGAGTTGAAGGCCATCATCGACGATCAGTCGAAATCGGAAGAAGAGCGTTACGAAGCTCGCCTGAAGCTGCAGGCATTGCCGCGTAACTCTGCGCCGAATCGCCAGCGCAATCGTTGCGCGCTGACCGGTCGTCCGCGCGGCACCTTCCGCAAGTTCGGCCTCGGCCGTATCAAGCTCCGTGAAATCGCCATGCGTGGCGAGATCCCGGGTATGACTAAAGCTAGCTGGTAATAGGAGAAGATGCGATGAGTATGAGCGATCCTATCGCCGATATGCTGACGCGTATCCGTAACGCACAGAGCGTTAACAAGTCGACCGTTGTGATGCCCTCGTCGAAGCTGAAAGTGGCCATCGCGCGCGTGCTGAAGGACGAAGGCTATATCGAGAACTTCAGTGTCAGCCAAGGCAGCAAGCCCGAGCTGAACATCGAGCTCAAGTACTACGCTGGCCGCCCTGTGATTGAAAAGATCGAGCGCGTATCGCGCCCGGGTCTGCGCATCTATCGCGGCAAAGGCGAGATCCCGACCGTGATGAACGGTCTGGGTGTCACGATCGTTTCCACGCCCAAGGGTGTGATGACTGACCGCAAGGCGCGCGCTACCGGTACCGGTGGCGAGATCCTGTGCTACGTGGCCTAAGGAGGGAACGACATGTCACGAGTAGGTAAGATGCCGATCCCGCTGCCTTCTGGCGTTGAGGTCACGATTGCAGCCGACAAGATCTCGGTCAAAGGCCCGCAGGGCGCGCTGTCGCTTCCGCTGACCGGTCAGGTCGTCGTGAAGAACGAAAGCAACACGCTGACTTTCGCTCCGGCCGACGAGACCCGTGAAGCGAATGCAATGTCCGGCACTGTCCGTGCGCTGGTCAACAACATGGTCAATGGCGTCAGCAAGGGCTTCGAGAAGAAGCTGTCGCTGGTCGGCGTGGGCTTCCGTGCGCAGGCGCAGGGCGACAAGCTCAACCTGTCGCTGGGCTTCTCGCACCCGGTCGTTCACCAGATGCCGGCTGGCGTAAAGTGCGAGACGCCGTCGCAAACGGAAATCATCATCAAGGGTATTGATCGCCAAAAGGTTGGTCAGGTAGCCGCCGAAGTGCGCAGCTATCGTCCCCCCGAGCCCTACAAGGGTAAGGGCGTCCGCTATGTGGACGAGGTTGTGGTGATCAAAGAAACCAAGAAGAAGTAAGGGTTGACCATGGACAAGAAAGCATCCCGTCTGCGCCGCGCCCGCCAAACGCGCGCGAAGATCGCAGAACTGAAGGTAAACCGCCTTGCCGTGCACCGTACCAACCTGCACATCTACGCCACCATCATCAGCCCCGATGCGAAGGTGCTTGCCTCCGCATCGACCGCCGAAGCGGAAGTACGCAAAGAGCTGGCTGGCAAAACGGGCAAGGGTGGCAACGCGGCTGCCGCTGCGCTGGTGGGCAAGCGCGTCGCAGAGAAAGCATTGAAAGCCGGTATCGCCGAGGTGGCGTTTGACCGCTCCGGTTTCCGCTATCACGGCCGTGTGAAAGCAGTTGCTGATGCAGCTCGCGAAGCCGGTCTGAAGTTCTAAGGAAGACTCATCATGGCAAAAATGCAGCAGAAAATGCAGAGCGACAAGCCGGACGATGGCATGCGCGAAAAGATGATTGCGGTGAACCGCGTCACCAAGGTGGTGAAGGGTGGCCGCATCATGGGCTTCGCAGCGCTGGCTGTGGTGGGCGATGGCGATGGCCGCATCGGCATGGGCAAGGGCAAATCGAAGGAAGTGCCAGTCGCCGTGCAGAAGGCAATGGAAGAGGCTCGCCGCAAGATGATCAAGGTCTCCCTCAAAAACGGCACCTTGCAGCACACTGTGCACGGTCGTCATGGCGCATCGTCAGTGATGATGATTCCGGCGAAAGAAGGTACTGGCGTGATCGCTGGCGGCCCGATGCGCGCGATTTTCGAAGTGATGGGTGTAACCAACGTGGTGGCCAAGTCGCATGGCTCGACCAACCCGTACAACATGGTTCGCGCAACGCTCGATGGTCTGGCGAAGATGAACACCCCGTCCGAAATTGCTGCCAAGCGCGGCAAGTCGGTCGAAGAGATCCTGGGCTGAGGTGACTGACATGGCAAACACTATCAAGGTCAAGCTGGTCAAAGGTCTGATCGGCACCAAGCAGTCGCATCGCGATACCGTGCGTGGCCTCGGTCTGCGCAAGATCAATTCCGAGCGCGTCCTTGAAGACACGCCGGCAGTGCGCGGCATGATCAACAAAGTCTCTTATCTCGTGAAAGTGGTGTCGTAAGCCCTGCTTGCGAACGGAGAAATCATGGAACTCAACACTATTCAACCCGCCGCAGGTGCCAAGCACGCAAAGCGTCGCGTGGGTCGCGGCATTGGCTCTGGTCTGGGCAAGACGGCTGGTCGCGGTCACAAGGGCCAGAAGTCGCGTGCCGGTGGCTTCCACAAGGTGGGTTTCGAGGGCGGCCAGATGCCGCTGCAGCGTCGCCTGCCCAAGCGCGGTTTCAAATCGCAGGCCAAGCCATTCAAGGCAGAAGTGCGCCTGTCTGAGCTGGAAAAACTGCCGGTCAGCGAGATCGATGTGCTCGCACTGAAAAAAGCGGGCATCGTGCCTGAGCTGGCGCGCGTCGTTCGCGTGATCAAGTCGGGCGAGCTGACCAAGAAGCTGGTGATCAAGGGCCTCATCGCGACCGCCGGTGCGAAGGCAGCGATCGAAGCCGCTGGCGGCTCGATCGAGTAACAAAAGGGCTTGGGCTGGAATTACGTGGCAACCTCTCCGAAACTCGCTAAAAGTGCAGCCAGCGGCTTCCCCTGGGGCCGTTTGTGGTTCCTGTTGGCTGCGCTCGTCGTGTTCAGGATAGGTGCGCATATTCCTGTTCCGGGAATTGACCCTGTCCAGTTGGCCGCGCTGTTCAATCAGAACCGCGGCGGCATCCTGGGCATGTTCAACATGTTCTCGGGCGGCGCGCTGTCGCGTTTCACGATTTTCGCGCTGGGCATCATGCCGTACATTTCGGCATCGATCATCATGCAGCTGCTGTCGGTCATTTCGCCGCAGTTGGAAGCGTTAAAGAAAGAAGGCGAGTCAGGCCGCCGGAAAATCACCCAGTACACCCGCTACGGAACGCTGGTGCTGGCCACTTTTCAGGCGCTGGGCATCGCGATCGCGCTGGAGTCGCAGGCACGTCTGGTGATTGATCCGGGTCTCGCATTCCGTTTCACGACGGTGGTGACGCTGGTGACCGGAACGATGTTCCTGATGTGGCTGGGTGAGCAGATTACCGAGCGCGGTCTGGGGAACGGTATTTCGATCATCATCTTTGCCGGTATCGCCGCTGGCTTGCCGAGCGCCCTGGGTGGGTTGTTCGAGCTGGTGCGCACCGGATCGATGAACGCGCTGAGCGCAATTCTGATCTGCGTGATCGTCGCTTTGGTGACTTTCGCGGTGGTGTTTATCGAACGTGGGCAGCGCAAGATTCTGGTGAATTACGCGAAGCGCCAGGTCGGCAACAAAGTGTATGGCGGGCAGAGCAGCCATCTGCCGCTGAAGTTGAATATGTCGGGCGTGATTCCGCCGATCTTTGCATCGTCGATCATTCTGTTTCCGGCGACGATTACGAGTTGGTTCACCTCCGGGAATGTGGACAGCGGATTTGTGCGTTTCCTGAAGGATCTGGCAGCTTCGCTGGCGCCGGGTGAGCCGATTCATGCATTGTTGTATGCAGCTGCGATCATTTTCTTTTGCTTTTTTTACCCCGCGCTGGTGTTCAATAGCAAAGAGACCGCAGACAACCTGAAGAAGAGCGGTGCGTTCGTGCCGGGTATTCGTCCGGGCGAGCAGACGGCGCGTTACATCGACCGCATCCTGACTCGTCTGACGCTGGCAGGTGCGGTGTACATCACGCTGATCTGCTTGTTGCCGGAGTTTCTGATCGCGCGCTGGAATGTGCCGTTCTACTTCGGCGGTACCTCGCTGCTGATCATCGTGGTGGTCACGATGGATTTCATGGCGCAGGTGCAGAATTACGTAATGTCGCAGCAATATGAGTCGCTGCTGCGCAAGGCAAACTTCAAAGGCGGCATTGTGCCGCGCTGAGACAAAGGAATAAACGCTTTATATGTCCAAAGACGACGTGATTCAGATGCAGGGCGAGATTCTCGAGAACCTGCCAAATGCGACCTTCAGGGTGAAGCTGGAAAACGGACACGTGGTGCTTGGGCATATTTCAGGAAAGATGCGAATGAACTATATCCGCATCCTCCCTGGCGACAAGGTGACGGTAGAGCTGACACCTTACGATTTGAGCAGGGCACGGATTGTGTTCCGTACAAAGTAACTAGCTAGTAATCAGAAGACTGAAAGAAAGAGGGCCACCATGAAAGTGCTCGCATCAGTAAAGCGGATCTGCCGCAACTGCAAGATCATCAAGCGCAAAGGCGTTGTTCGCGTGATTTGCACCGAACCCCGCCATAAGCAGCGCCAGGGTTAATTTAACGTTATTGATCGAGGAATAACGCATGGCACGTATTGCAGGGGTCAACATCCCCAACCACCAGCACACCGTGATCGGCCTGACCGCCATCTATGGCATCGGTCGCCCGCGCGCAGAACAGATCTGCGCGACCACCGGCGTTCCGACGAACAAGAAGGTCAAGGATCTCGACGATAACGAACTCGAAAAGCTGCGCGACGAGATCGGCAAGTTCATCGTCGAAGGCGATCTGCGCCGTGAGCTGTCGATGAACATCAAGCGACTGATGGACCTGGGCTGCTATCGCGGTCTGCGTCATCGCCGTGGACTGCCGGTTCGCGGCCAGCGCACACGTACCAATGCACGTACTCGCAAGGGTCCGCGCAAAGCAGCGCAAGCGCTGAAGAAGTAATCCTGTAGCGGATTCAAGGAAACTATCATGGCAAAATCACCGAACAACGCCGCATCCGCGCGCGTTCGCAAGAAAGTCAAAAAGAACGTTGCCGAAGGTATCGCGCATATCCACGCCTCGTTCAACAACACCATCATCACGATCACCGATCGTCAGGGCAATGCGTTGTCATGGGCGACTTCGGGTGGTGCCGGCTTCAAGGGCTCGCGCAAATCGACGCCGTTTGCAGCCCAGGTCGCTGCCGAAGCGGCTGGCAAGGTCGCAGTCGAGTGCGGCGTCAAGAATCTTGAGGTTCGCATCAAGGGCCCCGGCCCCGGCCGTGAATCCGCGGTTCGCGCGCTGAACAGCCTCGGCATCAAGATCACCCAGATTCAGGACGTCACGCCGGTGCCGCACAACGGCTGCCGCCCGCCGAAGCGCCGTCGTATCTAAGCCGTTTTTTGTAGTAACCGCAGGTGACCCGCCTCAGAGGCGGGTTTTGTTCTGAAGACCACCGTCTGGTAGCACGCAGACCAGACTAGCGCCTGACAGCCGAGCTGTCGGGGCGTCACTGAAAAAGGAAAAAACGTGGCACGTTATATCGGACCCAAAGCCAAACTCGCCCGCCGTGAAGGCACCGACCTGTTCCTGAAGAGCGCGCGCCGTTCGCTGGAATCCAAGTGCAAGCTCGATTCCAAGCCCGGCCAGCATGGCCGCACTTCCGGCGCCCGTACCTCCGACTACGGCAACCAGCTGCGTGAAAAGCAGAAGGTCAAGCGTATCTACGGTGTGCTGGAGCGTCAGTTCCGCCGCTACTTCGCTGAAGCCGACCGTCGCAAGGGCAACACCGGTGAGACCCTGCTGCAGTTGCTCGAATCCCGTCTGGACAACGTGGTGTATCGCCTCGGCTTCGCATCGACCCGCGCCGAAGGCCGTCAGCTGGTGTCGCACAAGGCAATCACCGTCAATGGCAACGTGGTGAACATTCCGTCTTATCAGGTCAAGGTGGGTGATGTCGTTGCTGTCCGCGAGAAGGCCAAGAAGCAGGTTCGTATCGCCGAAGCGCTGTCGCTGGCCGAGCAAACCGGTTTCCCGATCTGGGTGTCGGTCGACGCCAAGAAGATGGAAGGCTCGCTCAAGACCCTGCCGGACCGTTCTGATTTCAATCAGGAAGTCAACGAGTCCCTGATCGTCGAATTGTATTCACGATAATTTCCCCGGCACTGGCGTTCATCGCGCCAGTGCCTTTCGATATGCCATCAGCCTTATCGGTGTAACGAGCCGAGGGTATTGAAAGGACATTCATGCAAAACAATCTCTTAAAGCCCCGCATCATTGAAGTCGAGCCGCTCGGACTCGGTCACGCGAAAGTCGTGATGGAGCCGTTTGAGCGTGGCTACGGTCATACCCTGGGCAACGCACTGCGCCGCGTGCTGCTGTCCTCGATGGTCGGCTACGCGCCGACCGAAGTGACCATCGCCGGCGTCGTTCATGAATATTCGTCGCTCGACGGCGTTCAGGAAGACGTGGTCGACATCCTGCTGAACCTGAAGGGCGTCGTGTTCAAGCTGCACAGCCGTGATGAGGTCACGCTGACCCTGAAGAAGGAAGGCGAAGGCGCCGTGCTGGCGTCGGACATCGATCTGCCGCATGACGTCGAGCTGATCAATCCTGATCACGTGATCGCGCACCTGACCCCGGGCGGCAAGCTCGACATGCAGGTGAAGGTTGAAAAAGGCCGCGGCTACGTGCCCGGTAACGTCCGTCGCTTGTCGGAAGATGCGAACAAGACCATCGGTCGCATCATCCTCGATGCGTCGTTCTCGCCGGTGAAGCGCGTTTCCTACTCGGTCGAATCCGCGCGTGTGGAACAGCGCACCGACCTCGACAAGCTGGTGATGAATATCGAGACCAACGGCGTGATCACCCCGGAAGAAGCGATTCGCCAGTCGGCACGCGTGCTGGTTGATCAGCTGAATGTATTTGCTGCACTGGAAGGCACCGAGACGGCCGCAGAAGCGCCGTCGCGCGCTCCGACCGTCGATCCTATCCTGCTGCGTCCGGTCGACGATCTCGAGCTCACTGTGCGTTCCGCGAACTGCCTGAAGGCCGAAAACATCTATTACATCGGCGACCTGATCCAGCGCAGCGAGAACGAACTGCTGAAGACGCCGAACCTGGGCCGCAAGTCGCTCAACGAAATCAAGGAAGTGCTTGCGTCGCGTGGTCTCACGCTGGGCATGAAGCTCGAGAACTGGCCGCCTGCAGGTCTCGAGAAGTAATCCGGAGAAGCTCTCCGACTTTATCCACATTATTTACCGGCCCGCGCAGTACCGAAGCTTCGCAGAAAGAAGCTTCGGCCCGTCGATAGAAGAGCTGGAATGAAAACTCTGAAAAGGAACTACCATGCGTCATCGTCACGGACTCCGTAAACTGAACCGCACGTCGTCGCATCGCCTCGCGATGCTGCGCAACATGACCGTTTCGCTGCTGCGCCACGAAGCGATCAAGACCACGCTGCCCAAGGCCAAAGAGCTGCGCCGTGTCATCGAGCCCATCATCACGCTGGGAAAGACCGACACGCTGGCCAACAAGCGCCTCGCGTTCAACCGTCTGCGTGACCGCGAGATCGTCGTCAAGCTGTTTGCCGAGATCGGCCCGCGTTACGCGAACCGCAATGGCGGTTACCTGCGCATCCTGAAAATGGGTTTCCGCGTCGGCGACAATGCGCCGATGGCCTATGTTGAACTGGTCGACCGCCCCGAGCATGTCGAAGGCGAAGCCGCTGCCGCCTAAGCCGGTTCAGCTAACTCTGTTGCAAAAGCCAGGCTCGCCTGGCTTTTGTGCTTTCTGAGCGCAGAATGCTGGCGCGCTTTGTGGCACCATCACGAGCTCAATCTGACAGCTCAAGACCGCTCATTATTCATGGCCATCCTCAGCGTTACCGAACTGCGCAAATCTTATGGTGAGGGGGATGCGCGCATCGATGTGATCAACGGGCTGTCGTTCAGCTTGCGGCGGGGCGAGTGCTATGGCCTGCTCGGTCCGAATGGCGCCGGCAAGACCACCACCCTGAAGCTCTGCCTTGGCCTGGCGGCGCCAGATCAGGGGCAGATTTCACTCGTCGGACACGCCGTGCCAGCCGATGCGCGATTGGCGCGCATGCGGGTCGGCGTTGTGCCGCAGATGGACAGCCTGGATCCTGATTTCACGGTCGAAGAAAACCTGAAGGTCTATGGTCGTTACTTCGGCCTTCGCGACAGCGAGATACAGGCACGATTGTCATGGCTGCTGGACTTCGCCAGCCTCACCGCCAAACGCAATGCGCGAATAGGCGAACTCTCAGGCGGGATGAAACGCCGTCTGACACTGGCGCGCGCCTTGGTGAACGATCCAGATCTGATCTTCATGGACGAGCCGACTACCGGTCTGGATCCTCAGGCCCGACATCTGATCTGGGAGCGTCTGAAAACCCTCCTTGCCGCCGGCAAGACCATCCTGTTGACCACGCATTTCATGGATGAGGCCGAGCGCTTGTGCGACCGTCTGGCCGTGATCGACCACGGGCGCATGATCGCCGAAGGCGTGCCGCACGAATTGATCGCGAAATACATTGAGCCACAGGTGCTGGAGGTCTACGGCGAAGATGTCCACGTCTGGGCGCAGCAGGCACGAACGATGGCAGATCGGCTGGAAATCAGTGGCGATACCGTGTTCTGCTACGTTCGCCATGCCGAGCCTCTATTGCAGAGTCTTGCAGGAGTGACCGGGCTGCGCTATCTGCACAGACCCGCGAATCTCGAGGATCTGTTTCTCAAGCTAACCGGACGCGAGATGCGGGACTGAGGCAATGAACATGACATCCCGACGGTATCTTCTCCCTTCGTTCAGCCTGCGCTTCGTGCCTATCTGGCGTCGCAATTTCCTTGTCTGGCGCAAGCTGGCTGTCGCCAGTGTGATTGGCAATATCGCCGAGCCCCTGATCACGCTGATCGCCTTCGGCTATGGACTCGGCAGTCTGTTGCAGCAGATCGACGGCATACCCTACATCGAGTTTCTGGCCAGCGGATCGATTGCGATGTCGGTGATGATGGCCGCCTCCTTCGAAGCCTTGTATTCAGCGTTCTCGCGAATGCATGTGCAAAAGACCTGGGAATCCCTGCTGAACACGCCGATCGAGTTGGACGATATCGTGCTGGCCGAGATGCTGTGGGCAGCCAGCAAGGCCATGATTTCCGGTCTGGCGATTCTTGTCGTGCTCTTTATGCTGCGCATCGGCTTGCATGCGACGACCTTGTTGGTGCCTTTCGTGCTCTTTCTGGTGGGGATGACCTTCGCCTCGATTGCGCTGATCATGAATGCGATCGCGCGCGGTTATGATTTTTTCACGTATTACTTCACCCTGGTGCTGACGCCGATGATTTTCCTGTCGGGCGTGTACTATCCGGCACGCCAGCTGCCCGGCTGGCTGCAGGCGGCGACGGATTTCCTGCCGCTCGGCGCCGCCGTGCAGCTTGTGCGACCATTGCTGCTGGGTCGGCTGCCCGATGAGCCTGCCGGGCACTTGCTGGTGCTGGTGGCCTACTGCGCTGTCGGCTTTTACGTTGCGACCGTGCTAACCCGTCGCCGCTTGCTCACATAAACCTCCGACGATACGCATCACCATGGAACAGGTACTGCTCGTGCTGACCAATCTCCCCGATACCGAATCGGCGCGATCACTCGCCCGCGTGCTGGTCGAATCCCGGCTGGCGGCCTGCGTCAATCTGATGCCCGGTGTTCAATCCGTATATCGCTGGCAGGGAGCGATCGAGCAGGCCCATGAAGTCAGCTTGCTGATCAAGACGACGCGCAGGCACTACGCGCAGCTGCAGCAGGCGATCATCAGCCATCATCCGTATGAGCTGCCCGAAGTGATCGCGATGCCGATCACCGATGGGCATCCGGCCTATCTTCGCTGGGTGGCCACCGAAACCTCATCAGGAACTGCCCCGGATGACCATGCATAAATTGCTTCGCTGGCTGGCCGGTGTGCTGCTGACCGCGCTGACGGGGCTTTCAGTACTTTCAGTGCTCTCAGTGCCCTCCTCCGCGCATGCGGAGGAGGATTTTCTGCCGCCCGAGCAGGCGTTTCGTTTCAGCGCTCGCATGGCCGATACCAACACCATCGTGGTGACATTTCAGATCGCAGACGGCTACTACATGTACCGGGAACGGTTGGGGTTCACCGCAGAAGGCGCAACGCTAGGCAAGACCGATATCCCGCGCGGAAAAATCAAATTCGATCCCAACTTCGACAAAGACGTCGAGACCTTTCGCAAGCAGCTCGAGATCTCAATTCCTGTCGAGGCCAGCGGTGCATTCACACTCAAAGTGGCGAGCCAGGGATGTTCGGACAAAGGCCTGTGCTATGCGCCGATGGAATCAGTGGCGCGATTGTCGCCTCAGGGCGTGACCGGGCCCGCTGCCAGCACCAGTGCGCCGCGCTCCGAAGCGCAGCCCGACCTTGGCTCGAACGCGACCAACGCAGCGCCTGACACCGAGATGGGCCGTATCGAAGCTTCGCTGGCCAGCCGCAGCCTGTCGGTGATCTTGCCCTTGTTCCTGCTGCTGGGTATCGGCTTGTCGTTCACCCCCTGCGTGCTGCCGATGGTGCCGATACTCTCGTTCATCATCGTCGGGGAAGGCGTGCAGGTCAGCCGCCGTCGCGCCTTCATGCTGTCCGTCGCGTACTCGCTGGGCATGGCACTGGTCTACACCGCATTGGGCATTGCTGCCGGACTGATTGGCGAGGGCTTGTCGGCGGCGCTGCAAAGCCCCGCCTTGCTCACCGCATTCGCTTTGCTGATGGCGGTCTTGTCCTTGTCGATGTTCGATATCTATCAGCTCCAAGTGCCGGCTTCCGTGCAGCTGATGCTGACCCGGCTCTCGGAAAGACAAAAGGGCGGCAAGCTGATCGGCGTGTTCATCATGGGCGCGATCTCGGCCCTGATCGTCGGCCCCTGCGTGGCCGCTCCGCTGGCGGGTGCGCTGGTCTATATCAGCCAGACCCGCGATGTGCTCATCGGCGGCAGTGCACTGTTCGCCATGGCGGCTGGCATGAGCGTGCCCTTGCTGCTGGTCGGGCTATCTGCGGGCACCCTGCTGCCACGCGCCGGCCACTGGATGCAGGCAGTCAAGCCGTTCTTCGGCGTGCTGATGCTGGCACTCGCGCTGTGGATGGTGAATTCCCTGATTCCCGGCTGGGTCCTGATGCTGGGCTGGGGAATACTGGGCGTGGGTTATGGCGTGTTCCTGCTGCGAAGCGCCCGCCTTGGCCTGTTCGCGAAAGCTATCGGCGCAGTGTTCATCGTGCTCGGTCTGGTGCAATGGACCGGGCTGGCCACCGGCAGCCGTGATCCCTGGGCGCCGCTTGCGGGCTTGTCCGGCGAACGGGTCGCCAGAGCAGAATTCACGCGGGTCAAGAGCACGGACGAGCTTGATCGTGCAATCGCAGCGGCCGGCGGCAAGCCCGTGATGCTGGATTTTTATGCCGACTGGTGCGTGTCCTGCATCGAGATGGAGAAGCTGACCTTCACCGACCCGCAGGTACGCGCTGTGATGGACCAGATGGTACTGCTGCAGGCGGATGTCACCGCCAATGATGCCGATGACAAGGCGCTGCTCAAGCGCTATGGGCTATTCGGCCCGCCCGGCATCCTCTTTTTTGATCCACAAGGGCAGGAGTTACGCGCCGCTCGGGTGATTGGTTTTCAGAACCCGCAGCGCTTCCTCGATGCTCTCCGGCAGGCCGGGGTGGCCGCGCCACCCGCGCCACCCGCCAAATAGCCATCCGCTATTAGCAAAGAGCCAGATTGTATTTTTCAGCCGCATCCGGGCTGGCTATAGTGGGCGTTCACTGTTCACCAGAGGAGGGCCAGATGGCAATAAGACTTGGCGACACCGCACCTGATTTCGAGCAAGACTCATCGATAGGCAAGATCCGCTTCCATGAGTGGGCCGGCGACTCCTGGATCGTGCTGTTCTCCCACCCGGCCGATTTTACGCCCGTCTGCACCACCGAGCTGGGTCTGACCGCAAAGCTGAAACCCGAATTCGACAAGCGCAATGTGAAGGCGATTGCGCTGTCCGTCGACCCTGCCGACAAGCACAAAGACTGGATCAAGGATATCGAAGAGACGCAAAAGACCGTCGTCGGTTTTCCGATTGTCGCCGACGCCGACAAATCGGTATCCACGCTGTACGACATGATTCATCCGAACCAATCAGAGACTGCTACCGTGCGCTCGCTGTTCATCATCGACCCGAAGAAAAAAGTGCGTCTGATGATCACCTATCCGATGAGCACCGGCCGCAATTTTGATGAGGTATTGCGCGTGATCGATGCGCTGCAGCTGACAGACGGTTATACGGTCGCCACGCCGGGCAATTGGAAAGATGGCGATGATGTGATCATTCCGCTGTCAGTGCAGGATGAAGCGGTCATCAAGCAGAAATATCCGAAAGGGTACTCGGCACCTCGTCCTTATCTCCGGATCACGCCGCAGCCGAATAAATAAGTACCCGCTTGCTGGTCAACGCCTGTCCTGACCAGCGTCCGATTGCCGGGCGCTGGTGTTGCAGGGTCGTGCGGTCGTACGATCGCGCGCCGGGCCAACAGCTCACTTGGCATTTGAGCCATTCGTCTGCTTGTTGCTGTCGTCGGGTGAGGTAGTCGCAGGGGCTTGCGCCGCAGCAGACGACGTTGTTTGCATGGATTGTCGCAGTGCCGGACTGTCTGGGCGTATATGCGCTTTGCGTGTGATGGAATGACGACCATGCTTGACTGGCAAAGCATCTGTCGATTTTTCGGATAGTGTCCGCTTCGAGGCAGTCTGAACTGATTCACCACTTTTATTTGTTTTTTCTTTATAGGTGTAGGCAACGCCGTTCTCATTGACGCGCGGCAATTTGCCGGCATTGATGGCTTTTGCCGTCACAATCTCGAACGTTTTTGCAGGAATGCGTTTCTCTTTTTCTGGCTGGCTCGTGGGTTTGGCGAGGAGTTGTCTGAGTTTGTCAGCTGAAATATCCCGTAGTCGCGCGGCGTAATAAGAAGAGGATTTTTTCTGCTCTCGCCGTATACGCTTGTCGCTTCCCTTGTTGTTTGAATAATCGTCATCGATTCTGGCGAGCGCTTTATCCACGGTTTCTGCCGAGTTTCCCTGTGAGGTCAGCAGCTTACGGAAATGCTCGCGAGTTTCTTCCGAAGAGTGGATCCCTGAACTTTTGTCGCGCAAAGCGGCTTTGAACTCTGCCTCGGGTATCCTCATGAAAACGACGGCGCCCGGGATGAAGCGATCTTTCAGCTGAATGTCGATGTTTTTGCTGGCGAGAATATCTTCATTGAATTCACCATCATCAACCGATCGATTTTCCGGCATTCGGTAAGCGTATACAGTTGAATCGGATTTCATTGACAGTCCTTTCGTTCCGCAAAGCAATTATTTTTGAAATTTATTCAAAGAGTGTGTGGTAAAAAGCCTGCTAAAGTTCAAGTTGGACGCACGTTGACAAACAGTTTCGCTTATACGAAACCAGTTTGAACGCGGAAGATAAAAAAACAGGTAAGGCGTAAATAGCCTTACCTGTCGGCAAGTGATGTGTGAGTCGGCGGTTAGCCGCGAAGAAGGCGCGCGATATCCCGAGCAAAATAAGTCAGCACCCCATGTGCCCCGGCGCGCTTGAAGCACAGCATGGCCTCCATCATGATCTTGTCATGATCGACCCAGCCGTTTTGCGCGGCGGCCTTGATCATCGCGTATTCGCCGCTGACCTGATACGCATAGGTGGGCATCCGGAATTCATCTTTCACCCGGCGCACGATGTCCAGATAGGGCATGCCGGGCTTGACCATCACCATGTCTGCGCCTTCGGCGATATCCAGCGCCACTTCACGCAGCGCCTCATCACTGTTGCCCGGATCCATTTGATACGTGGCCTTGCTGCCTTTGCCCAGATTGGCCGCCGAGCCCACCGCGTCGCGGAAGGGGCCGTAGTAGGCCGATGCATACTTTGCCGAGTACGCCATGATGCGCGTGTGGATATGCCGGTTCGCTTCTAGCGCCTCGCGGATAGCGCCGATGCGGCCATCCATCATGTCTGAGGGCGCGACGATATCCACGCCGGCTTCGGCCTGTGCCAGCGCCTGCCTGACCAGCAGCGGTGTAGTTTCGTCATTCAGCACGTAGCCATTCGCATCCAGCACGCCATCCTGTCCATGGCTGGTATAGGGGTCGAGCGCCACATCCGTCAGGATGCCCAGTTCCGGGAAGCGCTGCTTCAGCTCGCGCACGGCGCGCGGCACCAGTCCCTGCGGATTGGTCGCTTCGATGCCATCGGGCGTCTTCAGTGAAGCATCAATGACCGGGAATAGCGCGAGCACCGGAATGCCGAGCTTTACGCAGTCTTCTGCGACCGGCAGCAGCAGATCCACGGACAGACGCTCCACGCCTGGCATCGAAGGCACGGCCTCGCGCTTGTTCTTCCCGTCGAGGATAAACACCGGATAGATCAGGTCGGCTGGCGTGACGAGGTTCTCGCGCATCATCGCGCGCGAGAACGCATCGCGACGCATGCGGCGCATGCGAACGGCAGGAAACAGAGGCTGAGGATGTGTGGACATGGTGATGGCTGTCAAAGGGTTGAATTGAACTTAAGGCTCCGGGGCCTGCGATGGCCTCACTGCTGCCAGCGCTTCACAGGCACTGAAAACTCCGAACTTTTCGTGCCGCCTGCCCTCAGACTGATGGGTGATTCCTCACCTCCCGCTTCTCCTCCCTGAGCGGGGCCGTTCTGCCTGAGGGTGGCTCGGCGTTGAACCCTGGAGACTTTCCCCTTTCTCCAGGGTTTTTTTATGCGTTTTCTTATGCGTTCTGTTCAGCGGTTGCCGCGTCGTCCCCGGACGCTTCGCTCAGGCCGAGCAGTTCGCGGATTTTCGCGTCCGCCTCGTCGACGCCGATGCGCTTGGTTGCCGAAAACAGCTGCACCGTAAACGGTAGCGGCGTGCCAGATTCGTCAACATAACTTGACAGCACCGTGTGTGCAAGTCGCAGTGCATCAGCGGCTTCGCTGCGGTTCAGTTTGTCCGCCTTGCTTAACAGGCAATGAATCGGCTTTCCGGTGCTGGCAAACCATTCGAGCATCTGAGTATCCAGCTCGGTGAAGGGGCGGCGTGCATCCATGATCAGCACCATCGCCACCAGCGGCTCGCGGACCTGCACGTAACGGCCCAGCAGGTCTTGCCAGTGATCTTTTGCTGAGCCGGACACCTCCGCATAGCCATAGCCGGGCAGGTCAACCAGGAAGGCGCGTATCTCGTCGGTGCGGGTCGGGTCTTTGCGATGCTGGCCTACGTGCGCGCCGCCGATGGAAAAGAAATTGATGTGCTGCGTGCGCCCCGGCGTTTTGGAAGCAAACGCCAGTTTCTTCTGATTGCACAGCAAATTGATGGCGGTGGATTTGCCTGCGTTGGAGCGCCCCGCGAAAGCGATTTCGGGGACTTTATATTTTGGCAAATCGCCGAGCCGGTTGACGGTAGTGAAGAATCGGGCTTGCCAGAGGACAGACATAAATCGTTGCCAGAGCGGCATCGGGGCGGGATAAGGTCGACCATTGTAGTACAATGCCGGGCTGTTATTGACGTCAAAATCCTTTGAAAACAGCTTTGTTTCATGCGATCCGGTCCGGCGTTACCGGCAGCAGCGGATCGCAGTACAAGAAAACCAATTTCAATTCCCGGGTGTTTGAATGAATCGTGCTCTACCGTCGTTCGTGAAGTTCGTTTCCATTGCGGCTCTGGCCTTCGCATCGATCGCCTCTGCTTCCGAGAACAAGGCGCAGCCGGCCGATGCCAACAAGGGCGGCGCGCTGTACGCCAATGGCGATGCGTCACGCGGCATCATGGCCTGCGTGGCTTGCCACGGCAACGCCGGCAATTCGTCTATCACGCAAAATCCCAAGCTCGCTGGCCAGCACGAGGCGTATCTTCAGAAGCAGCTGCATGATTTCAAAGGCCCGGCCCGCAACAATGCGGTGATGACCGGTATTGCCAAGGCGCTGTCCGATGACGATATTCGCAACCTGGCCGCGTATCTTGAGCAGCAGAAGCAGCAACCCGGCGCAGCCAAGAACAAAAACACCGTCGAGCTTGGCAAAAAGATTTATCGCGCCGGCATCGCTGAGAAGAATGTGCCTGCCTGTGCAGGCTGCCATGGTCCGAATGGTGCTGGCATTCCCGCGCAATTCGCGCGCATCGCCGGGCAGCATCAGGATTACACTGTCGCTCAGCTGACCAATTTCCGCACCGGTGCACGCGCCAACAGCGCCCAGATGACCGTGGTGGGCAAGCGCATGTCCGACGAAGAAATGCAGGCAGTGGCAGACTATATCGCCGGCCTCAAGTAATCTGTCGTCCGGACAGGCTCCCGGACAGATTCCGATCATCAAAAAACGTCGACAACGAGCGACGATGATTCAAGGGGGTGGCTGATGCCGCCCCTTTTCATTTTGCGAGCACGCGGTCAGTCGCGTGCCCGAGACAAGACAGGCAAGCATTCGAGATGAGCACGAGTACCGAAGGCATCGTTTTAGAGACCCGTCGCCGCTGGCTGTCGGACATCGTCGAGCTGCTGTCGTCAATGCGCTTCGCGATCAGTCTGCTGACCGTGATTTCGATTGCCTCGGTGATTGGCACTGTGGTCACGCAGAACGAGCCGATGCCGAATTACGTGAATCAGTTCGGCCCCTTCTGGTTCGAGATCTTTGCACGTTTCTCGATTTATTCGGTGTATTCAGCCTGGTGGTTCCTGCTGATCATGGCCTTTCTGGTCACCTCCACCTCGCTGTGCATCGTGCGCAATGCACCGAAGATGATCAAGGACATGCGCAGCTGGCGCGATCAGGTGCGCGAACAGTCGTTACGCAATTTTCATCATCATGTCGAATGGCAGGGTGCGGGTGGTGCCGCCGAGATGGCGCAAGAAACCGCGCGTCGTGTGGCAGCCGAGGGCTTTCAGGTCAAGCTCGTCCAGAAAGACGATTCCGTGCTCGTCACCGCGAAGCAGGGCGCTGCAAACAAGCTGGGGTACATCTTTGCCCATTCCGCCATCGTGATCATCTGCGTCGGCGGCCTGCTGGATTCCAATCTGCCCATCCGTGTCCAGCAGTGGCTATTCGACAAGCAGCCCTTCATTGGCAACGGCATCATTGCCGAGATCCCGCCAAAGCACCGGCTAGGCATCGGCAATCCTACCTTCCGCGGCAATACCTTCATTCCCGAGGGCGCAAGCAGCAATACCACCATTCTGCCGATGAGTGAAGGCGTGATGATTCAGGAGCTGCCTTTCACCCTGCAGCTGCAGAAATTCATTATCGACTTTTACCCCACTGGCATGCCCAAGCTGTTCGCCAGCGAAGTGCTGGTGACCGATCATGAAACCGGCAAGACCTTCCCGGCGACCATCAAGGTGAATGAGCCGCTGGTCTACAAGGGTCTCGCGGTGTATCAGTCGAGTTTTGAAGATGGTGGCAGTCGTTTGAAGCTGGTCGGGCATCCGATGAAGGGTGCGAATCATCAGAGCTTTCAGGTGGAGGGTGAAGTCGGCAAGTCGACGCCCCTCCTGGGCAGTTCCGGTGCTGAGTACACGATTGAATGGTCAGGCTTCCGTCCGTTCAATGTCGAAAATACGGCAGCGGCCAATGGCCAGGATGTGCGTGCGGTCAACCAGGGCAAGAGCTTCAATGAAAAATTCTCTGCCAAGCTGGACGAGCAGCTGGGCTCGGCCGCCAACAGCAAGAAGAACAAAGACCTGAAGAACGTCGGCCCCAGCGTGCAGTACAAGCTGCGCGATAAAAACGGACAGGCCCGCGAATTCAACAACTACATGCTGCCGGTCACCATCGACGGCGCGGAAGTTTTCCTTGCGGGTTTGCGCGATTCGCCCGCCGAGCAGTTCCGTTACCTGCGCATCCCGGCCGACGACAAAGGCACGATGAACGAGTGGCTGCGCCTGCGCGCTGCGCTTGCCGATACCAGCCTGCGTGAAAAAGCCGCGCGCCGCTACGCAGAAAAAGTGCCACTGAGTGCCGGCTCGAATGCTCAGCTGCGCGAGCAATTGCAAGCCTCGGCCTCGCGCAGCCTGAACGTGTTCATGGGTGACCGTGAGTCCACCGGCTATGTGGCCATTGCCCGCTTTATTGGCAAGCTGCCGGAAGACCAGCAAGAAAAGGCTGCGGACATCTTCATGAAGATACTTAACGGCAGTCTGTGGGAGCTGTGGCAGGTTGCGCGTGAAAAAGACGGCTTGCCGGCGATGGTGGCAGATGAAAAAAATGGCCGTTTCCTCCAATTGGCCACCAATGCGATCGCCGATGCGTTTTTCTATGAAGCGCCGGTCATGCTGCAGCTGCAGGGCTTTGATCAGGTGAAAGCCTCGGTATTCCAGATCACACGATCCCCCGGCAAGAATGTGGTCTATCTGGGCTGTCTGCTGCTGGTGCTGGGCGTGTTCGCGATGCTGTATGTACGTGAGCGCCGGCTCTGGGTCTGGGTTCGGCCCGCTGGCGATGGCCACAGCCATGCGCTGATGGCCATGAGCACGCAACGCCGCAGCCTCGACTTCGACAAGGAATTCGAACGCCTGAAAGCCCGTCTGGCCCGCTGATGTAACAGCCCTGATCGCTGTCGGGGCATGCAGCATGGCAGCGAGTGCTGAACTATACTTCCCCCACCCGTCATTCAGGCGGCGTCTGCATGAATGCTCAAGACGCCGCAGCCCGGAGAAACACCATGGAACTCACCCAGAACCCCAGCTATGAAGCCAGTCCCGGCCTGCTGAAAAGCCGCAGCCTGTTCGACTGGATCTTCGCCGCGCTGCTGACCGCCGGCGCGCTGTTCGCGTTGAACCGCTACGGCGAGTTCATGGACATCTATGAAAAAGGCATCCTGCTGGCCGCTGTGCCGACCTTTGTCGGGCTCGGCTGGTACTGGCGTCCTATGCGCTTGCTGATGCTGCTGATCGGTGCCTTGTCCCTCGGCGCGATTTCGCTCTACAACGGCAATCTCGAGATGGCGCAGTCGCGCTTCTGGCTCAAGTATCTGTTGTCCAGTCAGTCTGCGATTCTGTGGATGAGCACGCTGTTTTTCCTGTCGACTCTGTTCCACTGGGGCGGTTTGCTCGCGCGCTCGGAATTTGGCGGCGCCATCGGCAGCAAGCTCTGCTGGGCCGCGATCCTGCTGGGTTTCACCGGCATGATGGTGCGCTGGTATGAGTCTTATCTTCTGGGCGCCGACATCGGGCATATCCCCGTCTCGAACCTGTATGAAGTCTTTGTCCTGTTCTGCCTGATCACGGCGCTGTTCACGGTGTTTTATGAAGGCAAGTACGAAACCCGTCAGGTCAGCGCCTTCATTCTTCTGGTGATCTCGGCGGCGGTCGGTTTCCTGCTCTGGTACATGACCAGCCGCGATGCGCACGAAATCCAGCCGCTGGTGCCCGCATTGCAAAGCTGGTGGATGAAGATTCATGTCCCAGCCAATTTCATCGGGTACGGCACCTTCGCGCTGGCGGCGATGGTGGGCATTGCCTATCTGGTCAAATCGAAAGGTGTGCTGGAAGATCGTCTGCCCTCACTGGAGGTACTGGACGACATCATGTACAAGGCGATCGCCGTTGGTTTTGCGTTCTTCACGATCGCAACCATTCTGGGTGCCTTATGGGCCGCAGACGCCTGGGGGGGGTACTGGTCCTGGGACCCGAAAGAAACCTGGGCGCTGATCGTCTGGCTGAATTACGCGGCCTGGTTGCACATGCGGCTGATGAAAGGCTTGCGTGGACAGATCGCTGCCTGGTGGGCTATCGTCGGACTACTGGTGACGAGTTTCGCTTTCCTCGGTGTGAACATGTTCCTGTCGGGGCTGCACTCGTACGGCGAGCTGTAAGCGCCGGGATCGCAAGGCCTGAGCCGCTGTCCCACCGGGTAGCGGCTCAACACGAAAGACGCTGACATTTTCTGCAGAGTGCTGCCCCGGAGTACGCAATGCTGATCAGACGCCCCCGCTTTGCCGAGCCTGCTGCCTCCGACATTAGCCCCCGCCACCTCGCCGAGTCGCGCAGGTTGTTTTTGAGCCAGCTGGCTGCCGGTGCGCTCACCGCGTCCGGCGTCGCTGCAGGTGCTGCAGCAGACAGCGGAGCACGGCATCTGAACGCTCCACCCAACCCTGCATACACTGCAAAGGACAAGCCCACGCGGTTTGATGACGCGACCACGTACAACAACTTCTACGAGTTCGGCATGGACAAGGGTGATCCAGCGATGTACGCGGGCTCGCTCAAGACCCGTCCGTGGACGGTGCGTATCGAGGGCGAGGTCAAGAAGCCGCTGACGCTGGATATCGATGCCTTACTGAAGCTTGCGCCTCTCGAAGAGCGACTCTACCGGCTGCGCTGCGTCGAAGGCTGGTCGATGGCGATTCCCTGGATAGGTTATTCCTTCGCTGAACTGATTCGCAAGGTCGAGCCGACAGGTAATGCAAAGTTTGTCGAATTCACATCGCTCGCGGATCCTGCGCAGATGCGTGGCGTGAACAGCCGCATTCTGGACTGGCCTTATGTCGAGGGCTTGCGCATCGATGAAGCGAATCATCCGCTGACGCTGCTATGTGTCGGCATGTACGGACAGGTACTGCCGAATCAGAACGGCGCACCGGTGCGCATTGTCGTGCCGTGGAAATATGGGTTCAAGTCCGCGAAGTCCATCATCCGCATCCGCTTCACCGAGCAGCAACCCCGAACTGCCTGGGGCCGTGCCGCACCTGAAGAGTACGGTTTCTATTCCAACGTCAATCCGGAGGTCGCACATCCGCGATGGTCGCAGGCGACTGAGCGTCGCATTGGTGAGGATGGTCTATTCACTCGCAAGCGCAAGACGCTGATGTTCAATGGGTATCCTGAAGTCGCTTCACTCTATGCGGGCATGGACCTGAAAAAATTCTTCTGATCCAGCCCATGCAAACGCCCTTGCAGCAGCAGTTGCGCTTACTGAAGCTGGCGGTGTTGACGGCGGCACTCGTGCCCCTGTTGCGCGTGGTGTATCTGGGCTTCCAGGACAGACTCGGCGCCAATCCGATTGAATTTGTCACCCGTGCCAGTGGCGACTGGACGCTGTATTTTCTTTGCTTCACGTTGGCCATCACACCCGTGCGCAAACTCACCGGCCTGCACTGGCTGCTGAAATTCCGGCGCATGCTGGGGCTGTACACCTTCTTCTACGCCTGCCTGCATTTCCTCTGCTTCCTGTGGTTCGATCATTTCTTTGATCTGGAGGAGATGTGGCGCGATGTGCTGAAGCGGCCTTTCATTACCGTAGGTTTTACCGCTTTTGTGCTGCTGGTGCCGCTGGCGGTCACGAGTGCGGATCGCATCCGGCGTCTGCTTGGGCGACGCTGGGCGCAGCTGCACCGGCTGATCTATCTGATCGCCGTACTGGCCATACTACACTTCTGGTGGATGAGGGCAGGGAAGAACAACTTCGGCGACCCACTGCTGTTCGGGGCGATTGTTGCAATCCTGCTGGGCTCAAGGCTGGTGTTTCGCTGGCGCGAGCATCAGGTGTCGCGCCCGCTGAGCTGACTCAGTGCTGAATCAGACGTTTTCCAGCGCGAACAGTTCGGAAGGTTTTTCGCGGCGTCGTATCAGCCGGAACTGGTCGCCATCGACCAGCACTTCCGCCGCACGGCCACGCGTGTTGTAGTTCGAGGCCATTGTCATGCCATAGGCACCGGCCGACATGATCGCCAGCAGGTCGTCCGGTGCGATTGCCAGCGAGCGCTCGCGTGCCAGCCAGTCGCCGGATTCGCAGACCGGGCCGACCACGTCATACACGCGGGCCGGTTCTTTGCGCTGCGCGACCGGCAGTACCCGATGCCAGGCTTCGTACATTGCCGGACGCATCAGATCGTTCATGGCTGCATCGACCACCGCAAAATTCTTGCTGCCGCCCTGTTTCAGGTACTGCACTTCAGTCACCAGCACACCGGCATTACCGACGATGGAGCGGCCCGGTTCGAACATCACCGTGATCGGCTGGCCGCCATGCTTTTCTGCGCGCCAGCGATCGATGCGTGCGAACAGGCGCGACAGATAATCACCGACCGCGACCGGCTTTTCATCGTCATACGTAATGCCGATGCCGCCGCCGATATCCAGATGATGCAGATGAATGCCTGCCGCATGCAGCTGGTCGGCCAGTTCGATCACTTTGTCCAGTGCCTCCAGCAGTGGCGCGTCGTCCAGCAATTGCGAGCCGATATGGCAGTCGATGCCCGTCACCTCCAGATGGGGCAGTGATGCAGCGACCCGATAAGTCTCCACCGCATCCTCGAAGGCGATGCCGAACTTGTTTTCCTTCAGTCCGGTCGAGATATAGGGATGCGTCTTCGGATCGACGTCCGGATTCACGCGCAGCGACACCCGCGCGCGCTTGCCCACGGAGCCGGCGACTTCGTTCAGCCGGTGCAGCTCCGGGATCGATTCGACGTTGAAGCACAGGATGTCATGCGAGAGGGCAAAGCGCATTTCGTCGCGCGACTTGCCCACGCCGGAAAAGATCACTTTGTGCGTATCACCGCCGGCCGCAATGACGCGTTCAAGCTCGCCACCGGAGACGATGTCAAAGCCCGAGCCCAGCTTGCCCAGCAGACTGAGCACAGCGAGGTTGGAGTTCGATTTCACCGAATAACAGACCAGCGCGCCCTGATCGCCGCGGCCATTCGCGCGGCAGGCGTTCGCATAGGCGAGAAAATTGTCTTTCAGGCTGGCGCTTGAATAGACGTAGACCGGTGTGCCAAATTCGGCGGCGATGCGCTCGAGCGGCACCTGTTCGGCATGCAGCTTGCCGTTCGCATAAACAAAGTGAGACATATCAAATCAGGGCTGGCGCGATGAGGATTCAGGCGAATCAGTGTTGGGAGCCGGCGAGACAGGCCGTGGCTTGTCAGGCAGGTAGAGCGGGCCAGTCTGGCCGCAGGCAGATACACCTGCGATCACAAACGCCGCTAGAATCATGCGCAAAGTATTCATGAAATAGGCAGACCGCAGTGTCTGTAAGAACTGAGGGAGTGTAGCATGACCGAATCCGAGTTCCTGGCCGTGGCCGAAGCCGTTCTGAACGATATCGAATCGCGCATCGAGCAGGCCGCCGATGCCGCTGATGTCGATGTCGAGTGCAGCCGCAGCGGCAATGTGCTGGAGATCGAATTCATCGACCAGAACTCGAAGATCATCGTCAATACGCAGGCGCCGATGCAGGAGATCTGGGTGGCGGCGCGCTCGGGCGGCTTTCACTACCGGATGAAGGGTGACGTCTGGTTAGATACGCGTGACGGCTCCGAGCTTTTCACTGCGCTGTCGTCGCTTGCTTCAGCGCAGGCCGGGGAACCGCTGGCGCTTTGAGCCCGGGTCGCCGCAGCGGGCGTCAGAAGAGCTCGCTCTTCTGACCCTCTTCATGCTTCTCCGCCGGCGGCTTGGTCTCCGAGGGTAATTGCGGGGTGATGCCGATGGAATTCACGCCACCGCCGCCTTCCGTATATTCCGAGTACACATAGTCACCACCGGCCGTCGTGATCCCGGTTGGCAGCTCGCGCTCCTGCGTCGGCAGCGCCTGTAGCGCTTTTTGCATGTAGCCGATCCAGATCGGCAATGCCAGTCCGCCGCCGGTCTCGCGGTTGCCGAGATTTCTTGGTTTGTCAAAACCTATCCACGCCACCCCCACCAGCTTGGGGTGATAGCCGGCAAACCAGGCATCAATCGAATCATTCGTCGTGCCGGTCTTGCCGGCGATGTCGCTGCGCTTCAATGACAGTGCGCGGGTCGCCGTGCCGTGCCTGATCACGTCCTTGAGCATGCTGTCGACCAGGAAGGCATTGCGCGCATCGATCACGCGCAGGCTGTCGTCGCCCGCCTTCTCCGGGTTCACCTGAAACAGCGTTTTGCCATTGTTGTCGGTGATTTTCGAGATCAGGTAAGGGTTGACCTTGTAGCCGCCATTGGCAAAGACCGCATAGGCGCCAGCCAGCTGCAGCGGCGTGACCGCGCCCGCGCCCAGCGCCAGTGTCAGGTAGGGCGGATTTTTCTCCGGGTCAAAGCCGAAGCGCGTCACATACTCCTGCGCGTACTGCGGACCGATTTTTTCCAGTATCCGGATCGACACCATGTTCTTTGACTTCGACAAGCCCTTGCGCATCGACATCGGGCCTTCGTATTTGTTGTCATAGTTCTTGGGCTCCCAGGCCTGACTGCCGGTCTGGGACGCATCGAAGGTGATCGGCGCATCATTGATGATAGTGCCGGGTGACAGACCTTTTTCGAGCGACGCCGAATAGATGAACGGCTTGAATGACGAGCCCGGCTGGCGCCATGCTTGTGTGACGTGATTGAACTTGTTGCGGTTGAAATCGAAGCCACCGACCAGCGCGCGTATGGCGCCATCCTCGGCGCTGGCGGACACGAAAGCCGACTCCACTTCGGGCAGCTGGATGATGGACCAGCCTTGGCCTTCCTGCATCACGCGAATGATGGCGCCGCGCCGTATGCGCTTGTTGGCCGCCACCTTGTCGGTCAGCGAGCTGGCGGCTTGTCCCAGCCCGGTTTCCTGAATCGTGATCTCTTCGCCCGAGGCCAGCAATGCGCGCACGCTCTTGGGGGTCGCCGCCAGCACGACGGCCGCGACGATGCCATCGCTGTCCGGATGCTCAGCCAGTTCGGATTCGATCGCTGCCTCGGCTTCGGCCTTGTCGGCCGGGATCTCCATGTAACCTTCGGGGCCGCGATAGGCTTGCCGTTTTTCATAGTCGAGCACACCGCGTCGCAGCGCGAGATAGGCGGCATCCTGATCGGCCTTGGTGATGGTGGTGAAGACATTCAGGCCGCGCGTATAGGTATCTTCCTTGAACTGCTCATACACCATCTGTCGCGCCATCTCGGCGACATATTCGGCATGCACGCCGAACTCATTGCTGTCCATCTTGATCTTGAGCTGTTCATCACGCGCCTGCTCGTATTGTGCTGTCGTGATGTAGCCGAGATCATGCATGCGCTGCAGGATGTACTGCTGTCGTGCTCTCGCCCGTTTGGGGTTGACGACCGGATTATTCGCCGAGGGTGCCTTGGGCAGGCCAGCCAGCATCGCCGCTTCGGCGACCGAAATCTCCGAGAGCTTTTTGCCGAAGTAAATCTGTGCTGCCGACGCAAAGCCGTAGGCGCGCTGACCCAGATAGATCTGGTTCATGTACAGCTCGAGGATCTGGTCTTTGGTCAGTGTCTTTTCGATCTTCCAGGCCAGCAGCACTTCATACAGCTTGCGCTTGATCGTTTGTTCGCTGGAGAGAAAGAAATTGCGCGCGACCTGCTGCGTAATGGTCGAGGCCCCTTGGCGGCTGCCCCCCATCGCATTGTGGATGGCCGCGCGGAGAATGCCCCAGTAATCGACGCCGCCATGCTCATAGAAGCGATCATCTTCAATCGCCAGCACCGCCTGTTTCATGACCTTGGGAATGTCCTTGTAGCGGACCAGACTGCGGCGTTCCTCGCCAAATTCGCCAATCAGCATGTTATCTGCAGAGAACACGCGCAATGGCATCTTCGGCTGATAGGTGGCCAGCGAGTCAATGTCGGGCAGGTTCGGATACGCCATCATCATCATGAAGCTGACGAGCAGTACACCGATGACCGCCACACCCGTAAGCAAACCGAACAGGCTCAGTGCCAGCTTGACCGGAGCAGGCAGCGGTGAAGGGCGCGAGTCGGAGGAGTCGCCTTGCGGCTTGGGTGAATTCATGCGGGAAGGGAAAAACTAAGCATTTGCTGCGCTTGACGGCGATCATTATAGCGGCTCGCTCACCTGACAACTTCAGCGGCTTAAGTTTGTTCGCACGATGTTTGCAAGGCATTCAATCGTGATTGCGTCAGGATTTGACAACGCATGCCCGGTGTTGCTTTACAGACGGAAAAGTCGCTTGCTAGCATCCGCGAGTTTTTAAAAAGGCAATCATTGCCATGCGGAGCGTGCCGTGAAAATGGGCTGGCGACAGTGTCTGGGATGGTTTTCCGGGAAGCGTGCAACACCTTTGCTGGGCGTCGATCTCAGTGCGGCGGCGGTTCGCATCATCGAGCTGTCATCGACGGGAGAGCATTGGCGCGTCGAGCGCTACGCGCGCAGGGCCTTGCCGCAAGGGGCGATCAGAGACGGCAATATCGTTCATTTCGCCCCCGTGTCGCAGGTGCTTGCCGAAGCGCTGGCCGACTGCGGAACTCAGGTTCGTCGTGCAGCCCTGGCCTTGCCCTCCGGACTGGTCATTCGCAAGATCCTGAGCGTGCCCGACGATCTGTCCGATGAGGAGCTGGAATCGCAGGTCGAGGCTGATGCCGAGGACAACCTGCCGTTTTCGCTCGATGAACTGAGACTGGATTTCGCCGTGCTCGGCCCCTCTGCGGGCGAGCAAGGCAAGATCGACGTGATGCTCGTCGCGGCGCGCAAGGAAAAAATCGACGAGCGGGTGTCACTGGCCGAGGCGGCGGGCTTGCGTCCGGTGGCCGTCGATGTCGAGTCGCAGGCCTTGCTGGAAGCGGTGGCGCTCCATGAATGGAATGTCGCCGACGATAGCGTCGCTCTGGCGGACCGACACCTTGCCAGAGTCGCTGAGCCCGTCGAGCATGCATTGGTGCAGCTTGGCCGGGATTCCGGTCACTTTTCCATCCTGCGCGCAGGACAGCCGGTCTTCGAGCGTGAACTCAGTGTGGGCTTGCACAAGCTGGATCAGGAGATCAACCGCCGCCCTGAACAGGCGACCGCCCTTGCCGAAGCGTTTCATGACGTGGTTTGTCAGGAGATACGACGTGCGATGCAGCTTCACGCGAGCGCGGCTGAGCATGCCGGGGTGAACCTGTTGCTGCTGGCCGGGCCGACCGAGCGACTGCCCATGCTGCCTGCGGTGCTGGCCGATCGCTTGTCCCTGACCGTTCAGCTGGCGAATCCCTTCAGCAGGATGGCATGTTCACCCGCAGTGAATCATGCGCTGCTGCAGGCAGATGCTTCCTGCTGTCTTGTCGCCTGCGGGCTGGCGATGCTACGCGCACTGCCGTGATTCGGTTCAATTTTCTTCCCTGGCGCGAAGATGATCGACGCCACAGAAAGCAGCTGTTCCAGCGTCAGCTGCTGCTCGGCGCATTGCTGGGCATGAGCATCGTCTTTGTTGTCTGGTTCTTCAATGATCGGCGCCTGCAGATTCAGGCAGAGCGCAATGCGCTGCTGAGCTCCCAGATAGCGCTGCTCGACGCCCGTTTGCAAGAGATCGCCAGTCTGAAACGAGACATACAGGCGCTTCAGGCAAGGCGGGGTGCGGTCGAGGCGCTGCAGCGCGGACGTCATCTTCCGGTGCAGCTGTTTCAGGAAATCGCGACCCGCATGCCCGAAGGCGTGATGCTGAAGTCGCTGGTGCAGGGCGATCGCCTGATGCTGTCGGGCTATTCGGTGTCCAATGGACGCGTGTCCGAACTGCTGCGCAATATCGATCCCGGACGCACAAAGCTTCCTACTGCTCAGCCAGAATTAGTGGAGATTAAATCTGCCAGCTTCGGGGAGGGCAGAGATCTTCGCAAGCTGTTCGAGTTCATGTTGGCGCTGCCTCCCGTGAAGCCAGAATCTGCCGGGGGAAAGCCTTGAGCGAAGCACGCGCATTCCTGGGTCGCGATCCCATCGCCTGGATGCAGCAATTCAACGGACTGCGTGATCGGCATCCGGGACTCTGGCCGTCGCTGCCGCGGCTGGTCTTGCTGCTGACCTTCATTGCGGTGGTCGTGGCGGGCGGGGCATGGGTGGTCTGGATTGACCAGTGGGACGCGCTGGAGCAAGGACGCGTGCAGGAGGAGAGGCTCAGGATCGCCTTTCGCGGGAAAGTCATTCAGTCCCAGAATCTTGACCTTCTTCGTGCGCAGAAAACACGCGTCACCAACGAGGTCGCAAAGCTTGAGCGCCAATTGCCGGGCAAGGCAGAAATGGATGCGATGCTGTCCGAGATCAATCAGGCCGGCATTGGTCGCGGACTGCAGTTCGAGCTGTTCAAGCCGGGGCAGGTGAGGCTCAGCGAGCACTACGCGGAGCTGCCGATCGACATTCGTCTCTCAGGGGACTATCACTCGCTCGCCGGTTTTGTGAGCGACATTGCCAACCTGCCGCGCATCGTCACCCTCGATCACCTCAGTATCGTGCGCCAAAAAGAGGCGTTGGCATTTCAGGCCGTCGCGCATACCTATCGCTATCTCGATGCCGCCGAGAGCCAGCAGTTCCTTGCCCGGCAAGCCGAGGCAAGCAAATCGAAAGGCCGGAATCCATGAGTCGGCAGCGAAGACGATCCGCTACCTGGCTGCTGCTCTTCGCACTGGCGGCCTGCAGCGCTCCCGAGGATGATGAATTGCATGCATGGATGAAAAAAGTTCGCAGCGAAGCTCCGCCCGCCCCGATGCCCGAGCCCGAGCCTCTTGTGATCCGGCCGGTTATCTACGACCCGGCAGGCCATGCGGATCCTTTCGGCGTCAGCAAGCTCAATGAGCTTGCCCCCGCCTCCTCCGGCAACGGAGCACGACCCGATCCGCAAAGAACCCGGGAGCCTCTGGAATCCTATCCGTTGGACAGTCTTCGCATGGTGGGCAGTCTGATGCGTCGCGGGCAGGCCGTTGCCTTGATACAGGCAGACAAGGCGCTCTATCAGGTGCGACAGGGACATCATCTCGGACAGGATCAGGGCAAAGTGGTCCGTATCTCCGATACCGCAGTGGATATCGAAGAACTCGTGCAGGAGCCCAGCGGCGCCTGGACAACGCGCAAGGTGCAACTGTCGATCAGGAGCGGTAAATGAGTCATTTTTTTCATACGCTTCCTGTGCGATGGCTATGCTTACTGGCACTCGTCACATCGGTGTGTGCTGCGCGTGCCGAACCCAATGCGATCACGGAGATTCGGGCTATCCGCGACGGCGCGCAGCAGCAATTGAAGCTGACCTTCAAGCGAACGCCAGCAGCAGAACCATCGAGCTTTTCGACGCCCAACCCGCCCCGGCTGGTGCTCGATTTTGCCGATACTCAGAACGCTACCGGCCTTGCCCGGCAACTGCTGGATATGGGCGATCTGCGTCATGTCGATATCGTGCAGGTGTCGGGGCGCACCCGGCTGGTGCTGGCGCTGAAGCGACCCTTGCCCTTTGCCAGCCGCGTACAGGACAAGACATTGATTCTGAGTTTTTCCGACAAGGCCTCGGCTTCGGCGGGCGCTTCCACTGCCAGCGCGATAGCGACCGAGCGCAACGCCCTACTGGATGTCGATTTCCGTCGTGGCAGCAATGAGGCAGGACGCATCATCATCGATCTGTCGCAACCCCAGGCCGCGATCGACATCCGCCGGCAGGGACAGTCGCTGGTCATCGATTTCATGCGAACCAGTTTGCCGGAGGTGCTGCGCCGGCGAATGGACGTCAGGGATTTTGGCACGCCGGTGCAAAGCATCAGCACCAGTGCGCAGGGCGATATGGTGCGGCTGCTGATCGAACCTACCGGTCAGTGGGAGCACACCGCCTGGCAAACCGACAAGCGGCTGGTGGTCGAAGTGCGTCCGTGGCGGCCCGATGATGCGAAGACGTCGGTGAACAGTCGAGGCTATCGCGGCGACAAGCTCTCGCTGAATTTCCAGAATATTGAAGTGCGCGCGTTGCTGCAGGTGATTGCCGACTTTACCGGTCTGAATGTGGTGGCCAGCGACAGCGTGAACGGGCAGCTGACCTTGCGTCTGAAAGACGTACCCTGGGATCAGGCGCTCGATATCGTGATGCAGGCGCGAGGACTGGACATGCGCCGCAACGGCAACGTGCTCTGGATTGCGCCCAAGGACGAGCTGCTGACCAAGGAGCGGCTCGAGCTGGAGCAGAAGGCGCAGATCTCCGAACTCGAACCGCTGGTCACGGAGACTTTCCAGCTCAATTACCAGAAGGCCGATGCCTTCCGTCAGGTGTTCGGACTGGACGGGCAGGTCGGTCGCGGAAGCATCTTGTCACGTCGCGGCAGCGCTTCTGCCGAGCCGCGCACCAACAAGCTGTTTGTCACGGATACGCCGAGCCGTCTCGAGGAAGTGCGCAAGCTGATCCAGCTGACCGATGTGCCTACCCGGCAGGTGATGATCGAGGCACGCATTGTCGAAGCGGATGACAGCTTCAACAGAAATCTGGGCGCAAAGCTGGGTTTCATTGATATGCGCACCGTGAATCAAACCGGGACGACGGGCATCAATTTGCCCGGCGCGACCCGTCTTGCGGTTACCGGGAATTATCTCGGCGTTGGCGAACAGACCGCGCAAGCCAAGGGCACCGAAAAAAGCTTCATTCCCAACACACAGTTTGTCGATCTTCCCGCCAACGGCATAGGCACTGCGGCCGCGGCGAACATCGCCGTCAGCCTGTACTCTGCAGGCGCAAGCCGATTTCTGAATCTCGAATTGTCAGCGCTGGAATCCGAGGGCAAGGGCAAGATCATCTCCAGCCCGCGCGTGGTAACGGCCGATCAGCAGGCGGCCGTGATCGAGCAGGGCGAAGAGATTCCCTATCAGCAGGCGACCAGCAGTGGTGCGACCTCCGTGCAATTCAAGAAAGCCAATCTGAAGCTGGAAGTAACGCCTCAGATCACGCCGGATGGTCAGATCATCCTGATGGTCGATGTCGCGAAAGATTCGCGCGGCACGCCGGTGGGCAACAGCTTTGCGATCAATACCAAGCATGTGAAGGCCAATGTGCAGGTCGAGAATGGCGGCACGGCGGTACTGGGCGGTATTTTCACCCAGGACGAGCAGGAGAGCCGCTACAAAGTGCCCTTCTTTGGCGACATTCCCCTGATTGGCCATCTGTTTCGCAAAACCAGCCGCTCGCGAATCCGATCCGAGCTGCTGATCTTCATCACGCCCAGAGTCATCACTGATCCCACGGCGATGCAGTGATTTTCCGCCTGCCGTCAAGCCGTTCGGTGCGCCCGGCTGAGGCAGGCGAATGAGATAAACTGTCGTTTTTCCTGCGGAAATTCCGGCGTGCGTGCACGCTGCCGGCTGGCATGCTGAATTCAACAACCAATATCTTTCTGGTCGGACTGATGGGCTCGGGCAAGACCACCATCGGGCGCGCGCTCGCCAAGCGACTCAACAAGCGTTTTGTCGATGCCGACCATGAAATCGAGGCGCGCACCGGTGCGTCCATTCCCCTGATTTTCGAAATCGAAGGCGAGGCCAGCTTCCGGCAGCGCGAGGCCGATGTGATCCGCGATCTGACCGAGCAGCAAGGCATCGTGCTGGCCACCGGCGGCGGCGCGGTGCTGAACGAAACCAGTCGGCGTCTGCTGAAGGAGCGCGGCATCGTCGTCTACCTGCGCGCCTCGGTCAGCAGCATCCTGCAGCGCACCAGTCATGACCGCAACCGTCCGTTGCTGCAGACCGCCGACCCGAAGGCCCGTATCGAGGAACTGTCCGTGCAGAGAGCGCCGCTGTATGAGGAAGTCGCGCACATTATTGTCGAGACGGGCCGTCCGAATGTGCAGTCGGTGGTGCAGAACATCCTCGCCCAGCTCGAAAAAAATGCCGCTGCTGATGACGAAGCACATGCCGCATCCAGCGATGAAAGTCCCGCAGATCACTCATGAAACCGACCACTGAAGTCTTTGCCGAACTGAACGTTGCGCTCGATGAGCGCAGCTATCCGATTGTCATTGGCCGTCATTTGCTGGAGAGCGCCGATTTTGCGCGCTTGGTGCCGGGCAAGCGGGTGGCCATCGTCACGAATACCATCGTTGCACCGCTGTATTTGGACAAGCTGACTGCCATGCTGGAAGCCGCTGGCAAGCGCTGCATCGCGGTCGTGCTGCCCGATGGCGAGGAAGAAAAAAACGTCGACAACCTGATGCGCATCTTCGATGCGCTGCTGCAGAACAAGTGCGATCGCAAGACGACGCTGCTGGCGCTGGGCGGTGGCGTGATCGGCGACATGACCGGTTTTGCGGCAGCAACGTACATGCGTGGCGTGCCTTTCGTGCAGGTGCCGACCACTTTGCTCGCGCAGGTGGATTCCTCGGTGGGCGGCAAGACTGCGATCAATCATCCGCTGGGCAAGAACATGATTGGCGCGTTCTACCAGCCGCAGTCCGTGCTGGCCGACACGGCCACCCTGAGGTCGCTGCCGCAGCGAGAACTGTCGGCCGGGATTGCTGAGGTGATCAAGCATGGTGCGATCATCGATGCCGAATTCTTCCGCTGGCAGGAAGCCAACATGAGTCAGCTGATGGCGCGCGACGATCAGGCGCTGGCCTATGCGATTCGTCGCTCCTGCGAGATCAAGGCCGACGTGGTGCGTCAGGATGAGCGCGAAGGCGGATTGCGCGCGATCCTCAATTTTGGTCATACCTTCGGTCATGCGATCGAAGCCGGCCTTGGTTACGGCGAGTGGCTGCATGGTGAAGCCGTTGGCTGCGGCATGGTGATGGCGGCCGATCTCTCTGCCCGGCTCGGCTATCTGGATCCGGCGGATCGCGATCGCGTCATTGCGCTGGTGCGCGCCGCAGGGCTGCCCACGGTGGCGCCCGATCTGGGCGTCGATCGCTGGCTGGAACTGATGGAAGTCGACAAAAAGAACGAGGATGGCAAGATACGCTTCATCCTGCTCAAGCCGCTGGGTACCGCGACGATCACCGGCGTGCCCTCGGATATGCTGGAAGCGACGCTGAAAGCCTGCGTACAACACTGACCGCGACTGAAGAGGCATAACCATCAAACCATGACGCCTGACTTCGACGCCCATCTTGCTCCCTATGCCGCCCGCACCGCCACCTCGCACGGGCGCAACTTCAGTGAAGCCGCGTCGGCCACGCGCAGCGAATACCAGCGCGACCGTGACCGCATCATTCATTCGACGGCGTTTCGTCGCCTCGAATACAAGACTCAGGTGTTCGTCAATCACGAGGGCGACCTGTTCCGCACTCGTCTGACCCACAGCATCGAGGTCGCGCAGATCGCGCGATCGCTGGCGCGCAACCTGATGCTGAATGAAGATCTGGTCGAGGCGATCTCGCTCGCGCATGATCTCGGGCACACGCCGTTCGGCCATGCCGGACAGGATGCGCTGAACGCCTGCATGAAAGACTATGGCGGCTTCGAACACAATCTGCAAAGTTTGCGCGTGGTCGACACGCTGGAGCAGCGCTACGGCGCATTCGACGGCCTGAACCTGACGTTCGAGACCCGCGAGGGCATCCTCAAGCATTGCTCATTGCCGAATGCGCAGCAGCTGGGCGACGTCGGACGTCGCTTCATTGAAAAAAAACAGCCCAGTCTGGAAGCGCAGCTGGCCAATCTGGCCGACGAGATCGCGTACAACAATCACGACATCGATGACGGGCTGCGCTCAGGTTTGCTGACCGTGCAGCAGATGGGCGAGGTCAGCCTGTTTGACCGCTATCGCGCCGAGGTGGAGCAGCGGTTTCCCGGCATCGGCGGTCGCCGAGCGATCAATGAGACCGTGCGACGAATGATCAACGCGCTGGTCGAGGATCTGATCCAGACTTCGCGCGCCAATATCCGTGACGCCGGCGTAAAGTCGATCGATGATGTGCGCAATGCGCCGCCACTGATCGCCTTCTCTGACGCGATGAAAGCCGAGGCACAGGAACTGAAGCGCTTCCTGCGTAGAAATCTGTATCAGCACTATCAGGTCAATCGGATGACCAGCAAGGCACGCCGCATCGTGACGGATCTGTTCGGGATTTTTGTGGCCGGGCCGCAGCTCTTGCCGCCGGATTATCAGCTGCAGGGCGACGATGCGCTGGAGCAGGCGCGCAAGGTCGCCGACTATATCGCCGGCATGACCGACCGCTATGCGATGCGCGAGTATCGCCGCCTGTTCGCTGTCGACGAGATCTGATCAGCGCTTATTGGCGATTCATGTCAAATCGCGCAGTGGATGCGCATAGTCGGGCCAGGCCGACTCGAAGAAATGCTCGACCATGGACGCACTGACTTCCTCCAGCGATGCCGGATTCCATCTCGGTGAATGATCCTTGTCGATCGCCAGTGCGCGCACGCCCTCGATCACTTCACCATGCTCAAAGCAGCGCCTGACCATCGTGCGCTCCATGCGCAGGCAGTCGGCGATATCCATCGCGGCGGCGCGCTGCAGCTGCGACAAGGTCACGCACATCATCAGCGGCGATTTCTTTTTCATGGTGTCCAGTGCCTTGGCGGCAAACTCGCCAGCGTCCGATGTCAGCGATGCCATGATCGCTGGCACGCTATCCGCACTGAAGTGACGTTCTATCGCTTCCCGCGATGCGGCCAGCGACGATGTCGACGGATCCGCCTGTGACGAGAATGCCGCAGCGAAGCTGCGCACCGCTTCGCGCACATCGCCTTTGACTTCCGCAATCAGTGCGTGCAGTGCAGGCAGCTCGGACGAGGGCACAAATACATCCGCCAGATCCGCATAGATCGCATCGGCCGCGCCGATGATGGCGCCGGTGACGCCCAGATACGTTCCCAGCTTGCCGGTGGCACGCGAGAGGAAATGGCCGCCGCCCACATCCGGGAACAGGCCGATGCCGACCTCGGGCATCGCCATCTTCGTGCGCTCGGTCACGATACGCAGACGGGCTCCAGGGCCCGCCTGCGCGATGCCCATGCCGCCGCCCATCACGACGCCATCCATCAGCGCGACATAGGGCTTTGGGTAGTGATGGATCAGATAGTTCAGCGAATATTCTTCGGTAAAGAAATCCTCGATCAGGGCTGCGCCCCCCGTGGCGCTGGCGATGCCTTTCTGATGAAAGAAGCGGATGTCGCCGCCGGCGCAATAGGCTTTCTCGCTGGTGCTGTGAACGAAAACAGCAGTAATTGCCGCATCATCGCGCCATGCACGCAGCGCCGCCGTCATCGCGCGCACCATGTCCAGTGACAGGGAATTGAGCGCGGTGGGTCGGTTCAGGGTGATGATGCCGGTGCGGCCGCTGACGTGCGTCTGAACAAATTCGGTCATGTCTCGGTAGGGGTGTTCACCTGCCGGCGTCACCCTTGTTCTTGGTTGAAAAGCCGAAGTGTATCGGTATTCGCGAGGCGGAGATTCAAAACGCGGGAAGCCTGCCTTTGGCAGGTAAAAAAATCCGGCGCTCAAAAACAAGGGCGCCAGCGCGCCCTTGAATTGTTGAATGGTTCCGGCAACTCAGTGCCGGAGATGATGGCTCAGGTGATCAGGCCGCTTCCGTCGTCGGCCCCTCATAGCGGCGGATACCTTCATGCTGATGATCCTGTATTCGTCCCTTGTGCTTGAGCACCTGACGATCCAGCTTGTCCATCAGCAGGTCAATTGCAGCGTACATGTCCTGGGCTTCGCTCTCGACATGAAAATCCTTGCCGCGCGTATGGAGGTTGATCTCTGCGCGCTGGCGTTTTTCTTTTTCAGTGAGGCTGTCGACGGAGAGGATGACCGAGATATCGATCACATTGTCAAAATGTCGCTTGATGCGTTCCAGTTTGTTTTGCACATACTCCCTGAGTGAGGGAGTCAGTTCCAGATGATGTCCGCTGATTTTCAGGTTCATACACAGCACTCCTTGGCGTAGCGTCGCTGGAGGATCCGGCACGACCGCCGGCAGCAGGCCGGACGGAACGCAGCAACGGTGAAAAAACTGGAAAAACGACGAAGACTACAAGGACTTGCGGAGATTGACGGGCGGTATCTTGAGGGCTTCGCGATATTTGGCGACAGTGCGCCTCGCAACGACCATACCCTGTTCAGCCAGCATGTCCGTGATCTTGCTGTCGGAGAATGGATTTTTCGGGTCCTCGGCTCCTATCAGTTGTTTGATCAATGCACGTATCGCAGTCGACGATGCCTCACCACCAGCTTCGGTCGCCACGTGGCTTCCGAAGAAATATTTCAACTCGTACATACCGTGTGGCGTCAGCATGTATTTCTGCGTGGTTACACGAGAAATAGTGCTCTCATGCAGGCCCAGTGTATCAGCTATTTCACGCAGCACAAGCGGTCGCATCGCCACTTCGCCGTGAGAGAAAAAATTCCGTTGGCGATCTACTATCGCCTGTGAGACCCGCAGGATGGTGTCGAAGCGCTGCCGCATATTTTTGATCAGCCATTTGGCTTCCTGCAGCTGTGATGAAAGCGAGCCCTCGCCCTTGTTTTGCTTGAGGATATTCGCGTACATCGCATTCACCCGCAACTTGGGCATCACATCCCGGTTGAGGCTCACTTGCCAGCCATTCCTTGTGCGTTTGACAATGACGTCGGGAACCACATAATCCGATGCATCCCCGGCATAGGCCGCCCCGGGATGCGGATTGCAACGCTTGATCACCGCCTGCGCTTCGCGAAGATCCTCATCATCGCAATCGAGTGTCTTTTTCAGTTTGTTGAACTCGCGCTGCGCGAATAGTTCAAGATGGTTTTCCACCAGCGTCAGCGCCATCCGCCGTGTGACGAAAGGCACTTTGTCCATGCGCCGGATTTGTATGGCCAGACATTCGGACGCATTGCGCGCGCCCACGCCGGCCGGGTCGAAACTCTGCAAGAGTTTCAGTGCGACCATCAGCTCCTCCGGCTCGATCTCCAGCTCTTCCGGCAGCCGGGCATGGATCTCGTCCAGCGACTCCTCCAGATAGCCATTGTCATCCAGCGCATCGATCAGCAATTCCACCAGCGCGCGGTCGCGGCGGTTATCCACCGTGACCGAGAGTTGTTCCAGCAGGTGTTCGCGCAGTGTGGACTCGTGCGCTTCCAGCTGCGGCCGGCCATTGTCATCTTCCGGCGCCTTGGAAGAGCGGGCGACATCATCGAAGCTCCATTCGGCTTCATTGCCGCCGCCTTCCTCGCCACCGCCTTCAGCGCCGCCTTCGCCGGCTGGCGGGCCGTCATAGCTGCCCTCCGCGCCCTC
>JACCDP010009154.1_pt1 | contig 45425 bp, 56 predicted proteins | sample 7445841 | NCBI WGS metagenome assembly JACCDP01 (sample SAMN15323441, study PRJNA562643) | freshwater metagenome | isolation source: river surface water | place: USA:Blue River Watershed | collected 2017-08-17
AAATCTTCGTGATTGCAGCCCAGTACGGTGCCGACCAGGAGCTGGAGGCGTGCTGTGAGTGGGGGAATAAAAACTTGCCTGTTTCCTCTGTTCATTATCTCCGCGCCGCCAGACGCCCCAAGCCGCCCAGCTTGAAGGAGCAAGCGCTTGCCGCTCAACAGCGCATGTGGGATGGAAGTTCCACACACGAAGACTGGCAACTGATCCGCCGCGCACTGGAGCAACTCGATGACTAGACCCACTCCGACTTCTTTCTCTTGGGAAGGAACTGAGAATCCAAATGATCCATCGGGCATTGCTGTTTTGGCGTGCGACGGCATTACCGTTCGGGTTCCTTTGAATAACTTCAAAACAGCTTGTAGATTGTCGTATTTACTGGAAGCCGCTTACTCACTTGGCAAGAGAGACGCTATCAGTAGGGCATTGCAAACTATCCCCGAGCTTCTGAATGGTCAACGCTATGACTGACCCCACCACCCCAACCATGACAAAGAAACTCTTTGCCGTCGAAATCACCTACAAGGCATATGCCTGGGCTGAAGATGAAATCGAAGCAGAGGACTTGGCACGCGACATCGTTGATACGGAGTCCTACCCAGACATTGTGATCAGCGAAGTCAATTCCAACGTCCTTGGCTGCGTCTACCACGAGGGCAGCTCAGACGTTCGGCTGCGTGAGGTTCTATGACTGACCACATCCTCACCGCCACTGCCTTCGACCGCCTGCTCCAGCGCATCCAGCGCCCTGGCCGCTACTGCCACAGAGTCGCAAAAGTCCTGTCCACGCCTGCGCCTTGGGATGCCGAGTGCGACAAAACCTCTTCACCTGATGACCGATGACTGACTTCCGAGCGATTTGCGCCCGTATGGCTGACGAGCTGGATCACTATCGACAGCTCCTGATGGATGATCGCCGCGAAACTCATTCGTTGGCGGATGAAGCCCGCGCCGCCCTGGCCCAGCCCGAGCCGCAGGGACCGACGGATGAGGAGCTGGAAGCCTTTGCAGAGCCCTTCATGGAAGTCATTGACGATGGCTTCACCGGTGTTATTCACAATGAAGTTGCTTACGCCCGCGCCGTCCTTGCCCGTTGGGGCCGCTCCAAGCCGCCGAGCTTGAAGGAGCAAAGCCTTGCCATGATTGATCTAATTCAAAGTAATAAAAAGATGTGGGACCTTAAAGATCTTGATGTTGTTCGTAAGGCGCTGGAGCAACTTAATGACTGACCTTATTGGTGACACCAACAAAATGGTCGTTGCAGAGGCGGCCAAGAACATCCGAGACGCCGGGGACGCGGCTGTCAGGAATCCTTTATGGCAGACAAACTTCTACTCTGGATACACGTCTGCAATTCTTCGCGCTGCTGCCAAAGAGGTGTACTTTGTGGAGGACTGCAACTTGCTGCAAGCCATCGCAGCCTTAATTGATGAAAGGTCGTTGGGTGGTGGTGAGTGATGACTGAACCTCTCTCCCCCGCCGCGCTGCCCCAGCCCGAGCCGCAGGGGGTGACGGGCCGCCCCACCATCGAGCCGAGCTGGAGGGCGGCAATGGCTGACCTCTCCCCCGCCGCGCAGGCAATTCTGGACGCCGCACACAACAGGTGGCTGAATGTTGATGACGACATCCCCGCGCAGGTGGCCGCCGCCGCCCTGCGAGCTGTTGCAATCGACAAAGACAAGCAGATAGATGTTCCCTTTTCCAGCATTGACCAATGGGAAAACATTAGAGGAAAAACACTGTCTTACTGGACAGCGGCACAATGGGGATACACCAAGGCAATGAATGACCTTCTCGCCATCGCCGCCGAGCTGGAGGGCAGCGATGACTAAAACCTACGTCCCTCAATGTTACTCTATCTATGGAGGCGGAAAGGAAGTTTGTATCTACGCCTATACAAAGGCAGAGGCAATCATGAATGCACTTGAGCTGTATCCTGAGCTTGAGTATCACACTATCAACGTTGTTCTTACACCAGAATGGAGTTCACCGTCGATCAGCTTGCCGCCCACCTGGAAGACATCCTCACCTGGAGGCAGCTAAGGAAACTAGCCAAGAGGAACAAGATTTCCCAGTATTCTTATCTGGGAAAGAAACAACTAGCCCAGGTCTTGGCTATTCAAACCTTTAATCGAGCACAACGTCATGCCATTTCCAATCCCAAACAGTGATGATTACGACGACCTTCTTTACACCCTTCAGCATATGGCTGTTGATAGGTGTACTGATCTTGTCGGAAAGTGTAATGCTCACGCGGACATCCTTGATCCAGACATTGAAGAGGGTGAGGCTGACCGCCTACTGAGTGCTCAGCTTGGATTGGATGGGTCAGAGGATGAGATTGAGATGACACAAACCTTGATCTCTATCATCAGCAACATCATTGTCATACGACGTGCTAGGCACGAAATCCATAGCAAATCATAGGAATAGATGGCAACAAAGGAACAACTCGCCCGACAGTTTCAGCGAGAAACCGAAGCACGCACCGAAGCAATCACCCGCCTAAGGGAACGCACGCATACTGCTGAAGAGCGGATGTATGCCAGTGCTACGGTTTATGGTTCTGCGTTTATCAATGCTGGTCTCAACAACATCACAAAGGAGATTGGAGCAAAGATTCACCGTATCACACAGGGGTGGCCTAGCGATAAGGCTGCGGCTGTTGCTTATGTGAAGGACTGTGATCCAGGCATCCTTGCTTTGATTACAGCCAAGGGAACTCTTGACATTCTGGGTGTTAAGAAAGTGGAGAAGTTAACCTATGCTGCAGCTACTACACACATTGGTAGCTTGGTCTATCACCAGATCATGTTGGATAGGTTTGCCAAAGAGTATCCAGATCTATTTGATAGGGCTGCTCTTCACATCCACGAACATAAAGGCTACAGCTACAAGGTTCAACGTTACCGCGCAATGATGCGGAAGCATAATGTTGAGATCATGCGGTGGCCCACCTCCATCCGTCACCTAGTTGGAGGGTGGTTGTTGGATCGCCTTGTTACGGCTACTGGTTGGGTCACCACCAAGCTGTCTGCAACGGCCACCAACAGCCGCATCACCTACCTTGTCTACCAACCGGACTTCATCAGGGCGAGGGCGGCCTTGCTGGCCCGTGCAGAGGCCTTTGCGGGGTGTCTGTGGCCAATGCTGTGCGAGCCGAACGACTGGGATGACGAGTTCCAAGGGGGCTACCTCACGAACGACCTTCGACGGCTGACAACCCTTGTCAGGACTAGGATTCCAAGAAGGGACGCATTATTACGGGGAAGCGTGGCCCTCACCATGCTGAACCGTCTCCAGAAGGTTCCCTATCGGATCAATGATCGGGTACTAGAGCTAGCCAATTTCTGCATGGAACACCGCATCAGTGTGGGTAAGTTCCGAGCGGAGGAACCAACCCCTCCACCGCCAAAGCCAGAGCCATGGGAGACTGCTTCCGAGGACGACAAGCTTGCCTATCGAAGGGCAAGGACTGAGATCGAGGACAGGAACTCAGCACTGGCGCAGAAGAACTACAGGACTACTGAAGCCCTGTATGTGGCGAACAAGTACAAGGGAGAAACCTTCTGGGTACCATGGTCATTTGATTTCAGAGGGAGGGTCTATCCAATTCCCACAAGCCTCAGCCCACAAGGAACAGACTTTGACAAGAGCTTGATCTACTTCGATGAAGAAGGTCCGGTGTCAGAGTGGTGGTTAGCCTTTCAGGTTGCTACGACTTGGGGACTAGACAAGGCTCCTATGGAGGAGAGACAACAATGGGTCAAAGACAACGTAGAGTTTATTACTCTCATTGCTACCGATCCTGAAGATACTATCTCTGAGTGGTCATCAGCAGAGGAACCATGGTGTTTCATTGCTAGTGCCATTGAATACTATCGCTGTGTCATTACTAAAGAAAAGCAATCCTCTGGTCTTCCTGTGTCAGTGGATGCAACCTGCTCTGGTCTTCAGCACCTCAGTGCTATGGCTTTGGACAGGACAGCGGCAGAGATGGTCAATGTTGTACCTACTCCGAAACCGTCTGATGGTTATGCGATCGTGGCTGAGGTTGCTAAGACTCAACTTCCAGAACATCTTCATCCTCTTATCACGAGGAAAGTAACCAAGAGAACTGTCATGACCACACCTTATGGTGTAACAGAAAACAGTGCTCGTGATTACATTCGTCAAGAGTTAAAGGGTGTTGAACTGGAGAGAGGAGAACTTCAAGCAATCGTCAAAGCAATCTATCGTTATGCGGTCAAGAATGTCTTTGCGGGTCCTTGTGCATCCATGGCCTTCATCCAAAGGGTCGCTGGTGAATGCATCAAGAAAGGTTCTGATCACCTTAGGTGGGTCACACCATCTGGGTTCACTGTGATCCAGGAATACCGCAAGACAGAGGTTGAACGTATCAGGACTAGATTGCTTGGTCAACGTATTGATACCCAGATGCTCAAAGAGTGGAGTGAACGGTCTCTTGATTTAAGCAAGGCTAAGACTGCTGCTAGTCCTAACTTTGTGCATAGTCTGGATGCTGCTCTCCTTCACCTTGTCTTTGCAGAGTGGGATAGACCATTTACTGTGATTCATGACTGTGTGCTTGGTAGGTCATCTGATATGGATGATCTAGCCAAAGCAATCCGTGACAAGTTTGTTGAAATCTATTCCCAACCTATTCTCCGTAACTGGTCAGAACAGCTTGGGGTAGAGTTCGATGAGAGTGTCATGCAAAACACCCTGGACATTCGTGATGTTCAGGACTCTTCTTATTTCTTCTGCTGATGTCACAACCTAGCACCATTGCTGAACTTGCTGAACACTTTGATGTTCGTGAGTCGGTCATTGAATCGCTTCAAGAGGACTTCGATCTGGAGTCGGAATGCGATGAGGACTTTGAGCTGACACTGTTTGATTATATCATCGAGCAGTTTGCTCAAGCCCACTTCCTGTTTGTCGCCATTGATGGTGGCGATGCCGTTGATTGTCTTGAAGCGTACGACGCTGCCTACAACCACTACGCACCTGAGGAAGGCTGATGACTGTTGATTCCATTGCTTACTTTGCTGAGTTCTACGACGTGGAACCCAAAGACATTCTTAAAGCCTATCGTTTGTTTGATGACACCATTGACGACAGTGTTGAAGAGGTCATCGAACTGATCAAGGATCACAAAGAAATCTCCACCCTCGCTGCTATCGACGAGCTGCTCCATGTCTGATAACCGCTTTATCATCACCACCACTCTGGAAGGCTACATCAACGCACTGAAGCCTTCTGGTAAGTTCAATAACTGCACCATCAGCTTTCGTATTCCTCCTGACGATCTTGCTAAGTTTGATGCCTGCTATGAGCAGTGCATTGCCTGGGGCAAGAACAAGATGGCAGGCAAGCGATTCACTGAGGAGCTTCCTAAGTGGCAGGAAGACGGTCTCGTCAAGGTCTCCTATGGTGGAGAGGAAGGCGCACCGATGTTCCCCTGGGTTGATACCGATGGTGTTCCCATTGACATCGACACTCCTATTTGGAAGGGCACGGTTGTCCGTCTGATCATTGACTTGAAGCCTTATGTTTTCGGAACAAAAGCAGGATGCAGCTTCAAAGTCAAAGGCGCTCAGGTTCTCAAACTTGTTGGATCTGGCGGGTCTGATTCTGGTGATCTTAGTACTGAGGACGTGGCTGGATTGTTTGGTCGTGTGGATGGCTTTAAGTCAGGCACTCCATCCTTCAAACCTGATGAAGAGGTGGCAGAAGGCCCTGGCTACGATGACGACGATATTCCCTTCTGATGGCAAGCTACCGGTCCCGGCTGGAAGAACGGCTGGCCCGGTGGATGGAAGTAAACAACTTTCCGTTTGAGTATGAATCGTTAAAGCTCAACTACACCGTCGAAGCCAAGTACACTCCAGATTTTATATTACCTAACGGAGTCATCCTTGAAGCCAAGGGGTACTTTAAGCCAGAAGACAGGAGAAAGATGCTTGCCGTAAAGAAGCAGCATCCTGATCTTGATATTCGTCTGGTCTTTCAGGCCCCTTACAACACACTCAGTAAGGAGTCCAAGACTACCTATTCTGATTGGGCAGAAAAGAATGGCTTCCTTTGGGCCATCTACAATAACATTCCTCTTGATTGGTTTGAATGAAAGTCAACAAGATGCTTGCTGGTATTACCTTTACCAGTAAGAAAAAGAAAGCCAAGCGTCCTCTTAAAACAGGCAAGGCATATCGAGGTCAAGGTCGCCGCTAACATGACACGGTTCGATCAAAGCTCTGATAGTGTTTTTGTTCGACATGAGCCATGTCCTAATTGTGGTAGTAGTGATGCCCTTGCTCGTTATTCTGACGGTCATGGGCATTGCTTTTCTTGCAGCCATTACGAGCATAGTGATGGCACATCTATTCATGTTCACAAGCCGCAACGACTCATGGATTTCTCTGGGGACATCATCCCCCTAAAAGGTAGAAGCATTCTTGAGGACACATGTAAGCGGTTCAACGTTCGATACGATCACGAAACAAAGACTCTCAAGTTTCCCTACTACAACAGCAGCGGACAACTGATTGCTTACAAGAGTCGTGATCCAGACAAGAACTTTAAGTGGTCTGGCAAGAATGAAGATCACATGCTCTTTGGTCAACAGCTCTTTGGTGGTGGTAAAACCATTGTCATCACTGAGGGTGAGATTGATGCAATGAGTGTGTGGCAGGCTCGTCCTAACTGGCCCGTTGTCAGTCTGGACAATGGAGCAGCAGGCGGTAAGCGAAGCCTTCAGCATCAATTTAAGTACATCGACAGCTTCGATGAAGTGGTGTTGATGTTCGATGGTGATGAAGCAGGTGTTCAAGCAGCACAAGACTGTGCGAGTTTGTTCAAGCCTGATAAAGTCTTCATTGCTCGCATTGCTGGCTACAAGGATGCCAACGAAGCTCTAGTTGCTAAAGACGCAGATGCCATCAGACAAGCATTCTGGAACAAAAAGCCCTACTCACCACAAACCGTCATCGACGGACGAGACCTCTTTGATCTCGCAATTCGCCCTCTTCATGGTAGGGATGCTGACTGGCCTTTTAGTAGCCTTGATACACTTACTGGCGGTCTCAGAGCGGGCGAACTGGTTACCGTGACCGCAGGGTCAGGCGTAGGGAAGAGCACCTTCTGTGGTGAGGTAGCGCAGTCTCTGGTTGATCAAGGCCAGAGCATCGGCTACATTGCCCTTGAGGAGGGCCTCCAGCGCACAGCACTGCGTCTGATGTCGGTCAAAGCAAACAAACCACTGCACCTGAACAATGAGCTTGAAGCAGATGTCCTACGAGAGGCGTTTGAAGCTTCTCTCGGCACTGGACAAGTATTTCTTCGTGACGGTTTCGGGTCCGTTGATCCTGAGGCCATCCTTAGTGACATCAGGTTTATGGTTGTCAAGGGTGTCCGATGGGTCATCCTCGATCACCTCTCCATCTTGATGTCTGGTAATGAATCACATGATGAACGTAAGCTGATTGATGTGACCATGACCAAGCTCCGATCGTTTGTTGAGGAGACTGGCATTGGTCTTATTCTTATCAGCCACCTGAAACGTCCTAGCGATGGAAAGGGTCATGAGGACGGTGCCAAGGTTAGCCTTGGTCAGCTTCGTGGTTCACATAGTATTGTTCAACTTTCCGATATGGTCATTGCTCTGGAAAGGAATCTTTCTGCTGGTCAGAACCACGCCAATATTCGCGTGTTGAAGAATCGCTTCAATGGACAAACCGGTCCTGCTGGTACGATTGTCTTTGATGGTTCGACTGGCCGCATGAAGGAAGATCTAACAGCAGCATTTACCGAAACCCCTTCAGTTCCTGATGACTACACCGATTTCTGATCATTCCCGTGTTGTTTGTGCCTGCGGCTCTGACGCCTTTTTCTTCTCAAACATGGACCCCACTGGCTACTTTTGCCAGGAGTGCGGTAAGCCTGATGAAGTTACCCAGCGTAAACTTGAAACCGAAGACCCCAACCACTGGAGCCTGTGAGACTACTATTCGACATTGAAACTAATGGACTACCCCGACAGGGGATGAATCGTATTCACTGTGTCGTTATCAAAGATCTTGACAACGGTGAGATATACAGGTTCAATGATACAGGCTCAGCCCATTCTACTTTAGAAGCAGCTAATCTACTTGCTGAAGCAGATGTTCTTGTTGGTCACAACATTGTGGGCTTTGACATTCCTGCTATCCAGGAGATTTACCCGTTCTTTGTAACGAAAGCAAAAACGTATGATACGCTGATTCTTAGCAGGATGTTCTTCCCAGACATTCTTACCAGGGATTATCGCAAGAAGCCCATTGGAATGCCTGGCAAACTCTATGGTCGCCACTCGTTGGAAGCCTGGGGGTATCGTCTTGGAAACTATAAAGGCGAGTTCGGTAAGACTACTGACTGGTCTGAGTGGTCCCAAGAGATGGAGGACTACTGTGAACAGGATGTCCATGTAGGCATAGCTCTATTTCAGCTATTCTCGGATAAGATAGAAAAGTTTCCAGATTCAATACGCCTTGAACATGACGTTGCTACGATCATGGCCAAGCAGGAGGCATCTGGATGGCCCTTTGATGTGAAGAAAGCCCAGCAGCTGGAGTCCGTTCTCAGAACAGAAATGGATCAGCTGGCCGACAAGATGCGAGAGACCTTCCCGTATGTTGATGGTGGGCAGATGACTCCAAAGCGTCCTAACGCGACGCGGGGGTACGTCAAGGATGCACCGTTTACAAAACTTACTGAGTTCAACCCAACCAGTAGGCATCACATTGCGTGGGCCTTTCAAACATGGAGAGGATGGAAGCCTGAACAGTTTACCGCCACTGGTACACCAAAGATTGATGAAGGCATTCTTCAAGCTATCAACACTGAGGAGGCCACTACGTTTGGACGAATCCTGGAACTTCAAAAAGCTCTGGGTCAACTCAGTGACGGAACCAATGCGTGGCTTAAGATGGTTACCAAGCACGGTCGCATACATCATGCTTGTCAACTTGCCACGAACACGGGTAGGAATGCTCACAGTCGTCCCAACCTTGGGCAGACTTCTTCTGATCCTCGCTGTCGCGCTTTGTTTGGTCCTGGGGAAGGTATGCGTCAGGTTGGCGCTGATGCTTCTGGACTTGAGTTGCGTATGCTTGGCCACTATCTTGCATATTATGACAGAGGGGCCTTCGCAGATGTTGTTGTCAATGGAGACATTCATCAACAAAGTGCTGACCGTGTTGGTTGTTCCCGTAAAGACGTTAAAACCCTGACCTATGCGTTTATTTACGGCGCATCTGATCGCAAGATCGGAGTATCTTTGGATAAGTCCCTTGACGAAAAGGAGGCTGCTGTTCTTGGTAAAGATATTCGCAAGAAATTCCTTGAAGCCATTCCTGGCCTTGATCAGCTCCTCAAAGCCGTCAACAAGAAGGCCGAGGGAGACGTTCTAAAGGGCCTGGATGGGCGTCCAATCCGCCTTCAGGGGAAAAAGCACGCAGCCCTCAACTATCTGCTCCAGTCGGCAGGAGCCATCGTTTGCAAGCGGTGGAACGTCATTGCCTTTGATCAGATGCAACAGCTTGGCTACCGCTGGGGTATCGACTATCAATGGCTGGGCTGGATTCACGACGAAATACAACTTGCAGTTGCACCTCACTTAATCGCTGATGCCAAGTTCCAACTTGAATGGTCGATTGTCCAAGCAGGAGAGTACTATAAACTCAGAGTCCCCCTCGCGTCAGAAGCGAAAGAGGGTTCCAGCTGGGCCGACTGTCATTGAAACCCACCTACGAATTGATGCTGACTTCTATGCCTATCGGGCGTGTCAAGCAGCAGAGACAGAACTAGATTGGGGTGATGACCTGATCACTATTGCTAGTAACTTTAAGCAGGTTTTGGATGTCTTTCAAGGAGAGATTGATCTTCTCAAAAGGCGTTTTGACACCAGCACTGTTACGCTTTACTTTTCGGATAGTAAGAACTTCCGTAAGACTATTGATTCCGAGTACAAAGGTAAGCGTACCAAGCGTAAGCCTGTTGGATACAAACGTCTACTGAATTGGTGTGATAAGCACTACAAGACTATCCGTTATGCAAACTTAGAAGCAGACGATGCTCTTGGACTTGAGTGTCATCTTGATCCTAGTGACTTCGTGCTAGTCAGTCCTGACAAGGATATGAAACAGATTGCTTGCCGACTCTTTAATGGCGAGCAGGAGATCACAAACACTCCAGAAGAAGCCGACCGATGGTTTTGGATGCAATGCCTAACAGGTGATCCAGTAGACGGCTATAAAGGAGTACCGGGTATCGGTGCTAAAGGTGCCGATAAGATTCTGTCTAAAGCAGAAGACCCATGGCAAGCGATTGTGGAAGCCTATGAAAAGGCAGGCCTTACAATCGACGATGCCATCCGCAATGCTCGTCTTGCTCGGATCCTCCGACCTGGGGAGTATAACTCAACCACGAAGGAGCCGATCCTATGGAATCCACCCCAATCATCATCGGACTAGACATTGGTCTATTTCTTGCTATCATCTACGTTCTAGACCGCAACGTCTTCCATGCCATTGACCTCATCTTCCAAGCCATCCCAACCTGGATTGAACTACGAAGAAATCAAATCATTCTTGGAAGCCGACTCTGGCTTGACCGACGTTCCCTCAGGAATGATATCCTTGGAAGATTTCTGGCAAGACGACAACTCGATAGCATCATCAACAACCCAGAGTACAAAGAGTTCTTCAAAGACCGTGAGTAAATACGATCCAAATCACTATCAGCGTGGTCAGATTCAGGTTTGGGATTTTATTGTTGATCAAAAGCTTGACTTCCTTCTTGGTAATGTAGTTAAGTACATCTGCCGAGCTGGCCACAAACAACACGAAGAAGAGATCGACGATCTACTCAAGGCCAAGACTTACATTGAAAAGAAGATCGCTACTGTTTCTGCTTCCCGTAACCGCTGATCATGCACAACGCATCGCTGCTCCAACAGGCCATCACCTTTCGACAGGCGATGGAACAACCGATCAACACCACTGATGAAACTGTTCACGAACTACAATTTGGACTTATCCTAGAGGAGTTCAGTGAGTTTCGTGATGAATATGAGATTGAGTTGGATGGTGGCACTAAGGAAAATCAACTCAAAGAATTGGCTGATCTAGTCTTTGTTTGTTATCAATATGCTGCTGCTCGTGGCTGGAATCTTGATGTAGCCATGCGCCGCGTCTTTGAAAGTAATATGTCTAAACTCGTGGATGGAAAGCCCCTCCGCCGCGAAGATGGTAAAGTATTGAAGGGGCCAAATTATCAACCTCCTATTCTCGACGATCTTATCTGATACCGATGTCCACTACTGTCAATCAAATCGCTCGTACCGGCCGTGTCCAAAACTGGATTGACAACCCCGAATCCCGTCTCCCTGTCAGCTGCACCGTCTTCGTCGTTGAAGATAGTATGGAGGGTCCTGAAGGCATTGAAGCATCATGGCGCTTCGTATCCCATGCGCTTCGTAATGGAGCTGGTGTTGCTGTTCACCTTAGCAAGCTGCGTCCTCGTGGGGATGAGAACGGAAAAGGCCTTACGGCGTCTGGTCCAGTATCCTTTGCCCGCATCTACTCTGCCCTTAATGAAACCCTGAGGCGGGGTGGAGTCTATAAAAATGGTGCTGTAGTTTGTCATCTGGATTACACCCATCCCGATGCTCTTGAGTTTATTCAGGCCTCACGCACTGATCTTGCTTGGGTCAAGCGTTGTCTGAATGTTGATGAAAACTTCCTCAAGTATGCTTCTGATGAGCTGCTTGACGCTACCCTTGATGGCATCAAGAAGGGTGATATTTGGCTTAATAAGATTCGCTATGATGCTGAAGGTCATCGTATCTACGGTAATGTTTGTCTGGAGGTCTATCTTCCTAGTCGTGGTACCTGCCTTCTTCAGCATATCAATCTCGGAGCTTGTCAGATTCAGGACTTGGTTCCTGCGTTTACTGAAGGTATGAGTTCCCTCGTGGCTCTCCACGCTAAGACTGGTGTTGGAGAGACTGGTGAGTATCTGCCTCCTGAAACAGATCGTCAGGTTGGTCTTGGTATCCTTGGCCTTGCTAACTTCCTTTGCCAGAACGGCGTTACTTACAAGGAGTTTGGTGAAGCACTGAGTAAGTTCCACTCTCACCAACCCGAATATACTCCTGCATATCTGCTGGTTTCTGAACTTGCTAAGGCTATTGAAATTGCCGCACAGATTGCTCGCGTCAACAAGATGGACAGGGCCTTTGCCATTGCGCCTACGGCTTCCTGCTCTTATAGCAATGTTGATCTGCGTGGGTACACTACTGCCCCAGAGCTGGCCCCTCCTATCTCTCGTCACATCGACCGTGATAGTGGCACATTTGGAGTCCAGTCTTATGACTACCCGCCGGATGTCGAGATTGCCGCTGAAGTAGGTTGGGAAGACTATCAGCGTGTTGCTGATGGTATTGTCCGTCTCTTCCAAGGTACACTACTCTTCCACGGTTACTCTTTCAATAGCTGGAGTGATGTAGTTACCTATGATCGAGAGTTCCTCTACGAATGGCTCTACTCTCCTCAGACATCCCTCTATTATGCTCTTCAGGTAATGCCTGATACCCAGGCCAAGGATGATGCCCTTGCTGCTCTGGATGATAACTTCAAGGATCTCTTCGGGTTTGAAGCTGATGTAGATCCTGATTGTGGCTGTCCACTTGCCCCACCAGAACCTAACGAACCCTGTATTCCCTGCGGAGAATGACAACTACTCTGTCCCCCTATGATCAAGTAATCAGCCGCAAGCGTAAGTGGACCCCTGTGGCTGTTCAAAAAGGTTCTCTTGTTGAGGGCTCTGAAGACTCCATCTACCGTGCTCTGGGTCTTCGCCACCTGGAGCTGCCTGTTCGTGAGTTCCTTCAGCAAGGACTGGAAAAAGAACTCCCTAAAACTCCTGGCATTCGGGAGGCATTACTCTCCAATCAACTGGACGAAGAGCGTCATGATCAGGCTCTCAACTATGTGGTTGCTGCTCATGGATCCGATGCTAAATCTGAAGCAGAAGCTAAGCACATTCTCTGGGCCTGGCGCGATGCTCCTGAACATCCTCTCCTAAAAGCTGCTATTCTGGAACGTAGTGTCTTCTTCGTCATCCTGCCCTTCTTCCGCTTCAACGGGGACATCGGTATCCGCACCACAGCAGCAGACATCAGCCGCGACGAACAAACCCACGTTGCGGTCCATTCGATGGTCTGTTCCGAGCTGGGTCTCAAGTCCACACCAAGCCTCAATCGTCTGCGCCGAGCAACCGTAGCCTGGGTGATGGATGGCCTGTCTTCCAACTCCAATAAGTATCTGGATAAGGATTTCTGGCTCAATCAATCTGATTCCCTTTATGAGCGTGGTAAGGCTCCTGGTTTGAAGGACACTCAACGTGCTCGTATGCCTGCCTTCTTTGAGGCAGCAAACACTGATCTACCCCAATATGGCTAACGCCTACATCGAAAGTGAATCCCTGCCCCTGACCCATGTGATTGGGGGTAGGATTGATCTTGTCAAGTTAGTTGAAGAGCTTGATCAGATGTATCCAGACAATTACCCTGACCATGAAATGACCGCATGGGAAGCAGGGCGAATGGCTGGTTGTATTGAAATCATTCGGCACCTCAAAACCAAACTTATCTAAAGCCATGTGTCTCACTCCAAAGACTCCTTCTGCGCCTCCTCTGCCTGAACCGCCTCCGCCGCCTCCGACACCCGTTACCTCTACTACTCCTACGACTGTTACGCCTCGTACCTCCTCAAAGGAATCACGAACTGCTGCACGTCGGGGCACTTCTTCACTGACTATTCCGCTTTCTACTGGTGGTGCTTCTACCTCCAGCACCGGTCTTAACATTGGTTCGTAATCATGGAACATTCGTCTGCCGCTGATCGTTACGCAAAACTCGCCAGCGACAGGACGATCTTTCTCGATACTGCCAGGGATTGTGCTACTCTGAGCATTCCTCATATCCTTACTCCTACTGGTGTGGTGAATGGACAGAAACTCCCCACTCCTTGGCAGTCCATCGGAGCCAAAGGCGTAAACGTCATGGCATCGAAGCTGATGCTTAGCCTGTTCCCTGTAACGGCTACGTTCTTCAAGCTTCAGATCAACGACGGTAAACTCGCCTCGGATCCAGATCTTGATGCTACTATCAAATCCGAAATTGATTTGAGCCTCTCCAAAATGGAGCGGGTTGTAATGCAAAACATTGCTGAATCACAGGATCGTGTGATCCTACATCAGGCAATGAAGCACTTGATCGTAACAGGTAATGTCCTGCTTTACATGGGTTCGAGTGGGATTAAACTCTATCCGCTTGACCGATATGTGGTCGTCAGAGATGGAGAGGGTACACCCACTGAGATCGTTACTGTTGAATCAATCAATCGCCAGTTCCTTCCCGAGCGGTTCCAAAAGAATCGTAAGGTAACCAATCATACTGGTGACAATGCTGCTGTTCCCTCCGTTGATGTTACAGTTGGAGAGGAAGAAGCTGCTGTCTATACTTGGGCTAAACTTAAGGATGGACAGTGGCGGTGGCGCCAGGAAGTTGATGGAGAAATGCTAGAGGAGACTCAAGGCAAAGCTCCAAAGACTACCACTCCTTGGCTGCCTCTTCGTTTCAACGTGGTTGATGGAGAGGACTATGGCCGTGGTCGCATCGAGGAGTACCTTGGTGACCTGAAGTCCCTTGAAGGCCTGATGCAGGCGATGGTAGAGGGCTCTGCCGCAGCTGCTAAGGTTGTCTTCCTTGTCAGCCCCTCGGCTACCGTGAAGCCCTCCTCCTTGGCAAAGGCTGGTAATGGGGCCATCCTTCAGGGTCGTGCTGAAGATGTGACTGTTGTTCAAGCACAGAAGTCTGCTGATTTCTCCTCTGCTCTGAACATGATCACACAGCTAACACAACGGCTGTCTGAAGCATTCCTTATTCTTACTGTTCGTCAGAGCGAACGCACAACAGCAGAAGAGATCCGCGCTACCCAACAAGAACTCAACGAGCAACTTGGCGGTATCTATGGTACTCTGACTGCTGAATTACTTCGCCCTTACCTTCAACGTAAACTGTTCACACTTCAACGTGCTGGACAGGTTCCTAAGCTTCCCAAGGGTATTGTATTCCCAACGGTAGTGGCAGGTGTTGAGGGAATTGGTAGGGGACAGGATCGGGAATCTCTTATGATGTTCCTTCAAACTGTATCCCAAACCCTCGGTCCTGATATGATGGCCCGCTTCATTGATCCTGAAGAGGCTATCAAACGTCTTGCTGCGTCTCAAGGTATTGATACCCTGAAGCTTGTTAAGACCAAAGAGGAGCGTGATGCTGAGATGCGTCAAATGCAAACCCAAGCAATGGGTCAGAATCTTGTTAGTCAGGCTTCTTCCTTTGCTGGTGCTCCTATGCTTGATCCTACTAAAAACCCTGAAGCACTAGATGGCGTCAGAAACTTCGTCTCCAATCTCCAGCAAAATCCCGGACTCCTTACTGGACAACCTCAATCCTGAGGACTACGAAATTCCAGAAGAAGAACAGGTAAAGAGCCTTAGTCCTAAGCGAAAGCCTGCTGGTAAACCTAAAATTAAATCCGATACCGCTCGTCCCAAAAGCTCTGGATCAGGTGATCGTGTACTCATCCCTGGTCTTGGCAATGTCACCCTTGTTATCCACTAACCATGCCTGAAATCACTTTTGATGGCACCGATCCGGCTGATACCGTATCACGCGAAGCAGAAGAAGCTCGCCTTACGGAACTTGGCGATAAGCTGATTTCCGAAGAAGAGCAGATCACTCAACAGACCTACGACAAAGCCCGTCAGGACACCGAATCTGAACTCCGCTATGCTGGTAAATTTAAGTCAGCAGAAGATCTGGAAAAGGCTTACAAAGAGCTGGAAAAGAAACTCGGTCAAAAGGAAGAATCCACTGATGAAGAGGGTGGTGACTCGGAGGCCGAATCTACTGACGAAGCTGAAGAAACTGTTGAGCAATCTGAGGAAGCACAAACTCTCCTAGAGGCTTCCGAAGAATATTACTCTAATGACAATCAGCTGAGCCCTGAGACGCTCCAGAAGCTCAAGGAACTGCCCTCTGAAAAGTTGGTGGAGGCTTACCTTGAACTTCAAAAGAACGCCCCTCCTGTGGCTTCTAAGCCCCTCTCAGAGACTGAAGCTCAGGACATCGTTAAATCGGTGGGCGGTCAAGAAGCTTACAATGAAGTACTTGGTTGGGCTGCTGATAACCTGAAACCTGAAGAGGTAGCTGCCTATGATAATGTTGTCAACAGTGGCAACAAAGACGCTATCTTCTTTGCTGTTCAAGCCTTGAATCAGCGGTACCTGGATGCTGTTGGTTTTGAAGGTAAGACCATTTCTGGTAAAGCTGCTCGTCAAAGCGTTCAAGGCTTCCGTTCACAAGCCGAATTGGCACGGGCCATCTCTGATCCTCGCTATCGGACTGACCCTGCTTATCGCCTTGACATTGAAACCAAACTGGCTGCAAGCGGCGATCTGCTCTAAGAAGTAGATTGTGGGGACTGCAATGTCCCCCTGCCTATTGAGGATGGGATAACCTCGTTAAAAACCCAGTCATGACTGGAGTATTGGCCCGGTGCGCTGGATACCCAATACAAAGGACGTATTACCTAAAAACTGAATACTACATCCGGATACAACTCTAAGTACTTAGGAAACAAGTGTAAACCTTTTTCCTTTTAAACCCGTGACTTTTACTGTAACTCGCCCTGGCCGTATTAACGGTGCTGGGGATACCAAAGCTCTCTATCTTAAGCTCTTCACCGGTGAGGTCTACGAGGCCTTCCGTAACGCTACGATTGCTAAGGGTCTGGTGATGAACCGCACCCTGCGTGGCGGTAAGCAGGCCCAGTTCATTCACACTGGTCGCATTCAGGCTGGCTACCACACCCCTGGTAACGCCATCCTCGGTTCCGGCAACCCTCTGGCTGCTGAGACCACCATCGCAATGGATGACCTGCTGGTCGCCTCCGCGTTTGTCGATAACCTCGATGAGACCCTGGCCCAGTATGACATCCGTGGCCCCATCGCTCGTCAGATCGGTCAAGCCCTGGCTGAGTTCTATGATCGTCGGATCTTCCGCGTTCTGGACAAGGCTTCTTCGGCTACCGCTGCTGTGACCGGTGAGCCTGGTGGTTTCCAGATCAACCTGGGTGCCAACAAGGAGTATGATGCTCAGGCCCTCGTGGACGGTTTCTTTGAAGCCGCTGCTCGCCTCGATGAGGTGGCTGCTCCTAAGGAAGGTCGTGTGGCTGTGCTGTCCCCGCGTCAGTACTATGCTCTGATCAGCCAAGTTGATACCAACATTCTGAACCGTGATTACGGCGCCACTGGTGGTAGCCTGAACAGCGGTGAGGGTCTCTATGAGATCGCTGGTATCAAAATCTACAAGTCGAACAACGTGCCCTTCCTGGGTAAGTATGGTTCGGCTGCTGGTAGCTCCATCGACGCTGCTGCAGTTACCGGTGAGAACAACAGCTACGGTATCGCTACCGACTTCACCAACAGCTGCGGCCTGATCTTCCACCGCGATGCTGCTGGTGTTGTGGAGGCCATTGGTCCTTCCGTCCAGACCACCGGTGCTGATACCAAGGTGATCTATCAGGGCGATGTGATCGTGGGCCGTCTGGCTTACGGTGCTGGTGCCGTCCGCGTCTCCGTGGCTGGCGCTTTCCGCAACGTCTGATAACCTTTAATACGGGGCTGGCTTATTTAAGGCTGGCCCCTTTCTTTTAATAAGTCCTGTCCGATACACATGACGACTAAACTTCAAGCGATCAATAAGATGCTGGCTGGTATCGGTCAGGCACCCGTGGTGTCTCTCGATTCCACTAATCCTGAAATCTCCCTGGCAGAGTCGATTCTTGATTCTGTGAGCCGTGAAGTACAAGGTGAGGGCTGGCACTTCAACACTGAAATTAACTATCCCTTTACTCCTGATGTGAATGGCCATATCGCCGTTCCATCTAATGTGCTTCAACTCTCAGATAACAAGACTTCCAATCTGCAAAAGTACCAGACCGTGCTGAGGGATGGAAAACTTTACGACAAAGTGTATCATACCTTTGTCTTCGATAACTCCGAACCAGTCCTATGTGATGTGGTTTGGTTCATTGACTTCGATGATCTTCCCCAAGTATTTAAGGATTACATTGCTCAGCGAGCAGCTCGTGTGTTTGCTGGTAGCGTGGTTGGATCTGAGACCATGTTCAAATTCAACGCACAGGATGAATCCATTCTTCGTGCTAACTGTCTGGCCTACGATACCAGCACTTCTGAGGTGAATGTCTTTGGCCTTGAGACTGGTCAGAATTTCTACGTCTCTTATACTCCGTTCCGTACGATTGCCCGATAATGACTGCAATCTCCCAAAAGCTTCCTAACCTGATCGGTGGGGTATCTCAACAACCGGATACTATTAAGTATTCAAACCAGCTCCGTACTTGTACTAACTACTACCCCGACATTACCTTTGGCCTTGGAAAGCGTCCTGGCGTTCAAGGTGTTAAGAAGCTTGATGGGGCAGTAGCAGATGGGACGTGGTTTACCTTGTTTAGAGACAAGGCGGAGAAGTACATTGTTCAGTTCTCTAAAGCTGGTGCCATTAAGATTTGGAACGTACGCACGGGGGCTCAGCAGACTGTTAATGCTGTTGCAGCGTCAGCTACTACTTATGCTACCCATGTGGATACAGACGATCTTGCTCTGTTCCAAATCAATGATTATGCTTTTGTTGTAAATCGAAAAGTAAAGGTTCTTGAAAAGACGGCTGATATTAGCGCAGCCATCACACCGTATGCTTTTGTAGCCATCAACACGGTGTCGTATTCATCAAGATATACAGTTCGACTTGATGGTACTGCCTTTTCTTATGATACCACTACCACTGCAACTAACCAGCTTAACGTCCGAGATATTACCAGCGGACTTGTAACCCTTATCAATGCTAATCCAGCATATGTATGCGACGATATTGGTAATGTTATCTATATTCGTCGAGCAAACAATGCTGACTTTACCATTCAAGCCTATGGTGGTACAGGGGGCACAGCTATCGAAGCCTTTAAGGATACGGTACGTCTGGCCGCCAACCTTCCAAAGCAGTTTGTCAATGGTCTTAAGATCAAGGTAGAAGCTGATATTGAATCCAAGGCGGATGATTATTGGGTAGAGTTTAAGACCACTCAAGGCACATCAAACGGTGTTGGCAAGTGGATCGAAACTCTCGCCCCTGGTACGGTACGTTCTATTGATGATACCACGATGCCTCACGCTATTATTCGTGAAGCAGATGGTACATTTACATTTCGTAAACTTGGATTTACTGAGGCTACTGGACAGGTACCAACCGCACCCAATAATGGAGTTGTAACTGCAGCTACAGTTACTGGTACGCCAAAGGGTAGATACGTTGTTGGCCAAACCTTTTCAGTTACTGGTGGTACGGGTACGGGACTTGTGTTAAAGGTATCGGCTGTTAAAACAGTCACAACCACAAACACCTATCCATATCCAAATGCTAGTAACTATGTGAAAACAAAACCTCAATACGATGGTTTTATCATTACTGGTTACAAACACACCTATTACGCAAATAGTGCAGTTGTAGGTACAAAGACTACCACCAATTCAGAGCCCTCAAACTTAACTGTTGGCGACTTTACATACAAACCAGAGATTGCCGCTGGTGGAACTATTGTAAGTAATCTGACTTATTGGGGCGTTAAAATTGTTGAAACCAATAATAAAGTTCTAGATAAAGTCACCGTACAAACAGGCGGACTAGGTTACACATTCCTCGATGTTGTTACCAATAGCTTTGGAGATACCTGCTCCATTCAAGGTGTCAGTAATACTACGGGTTCTGCTGATGAGGTAGGTGGCAATTACTGGAAATCTAGAACAGTTGGAGATTCAGAAACCAACCCGATGCCATCCTTTGTTGGTGGTAACATTCACGGTATTTCCTTCTTTAGGAATCGTCTGGTATTTACATCTGGAGAAAACGTTATCTGCTCACAGGCAGGTGACTACTTTGATTTCTTTTTATCGACTGCTATTACCGTAGTAGATAGTGATTCTATTGATCTTAGTTGCGGCTCTCTACGTCCTGTTGAACTTAGATACGCCATTCCCAGCGCCAAAGGATTGCTTCTGTTTTCTTCTGTAGCACAGTATATCCTGACAACCTCTACAGATGCGTTCTCGGCTGCTTCTGCAGAAATCAACAGCATCTCTGAATATGAGCAGGATGAAGCTATTCCACCTTTTGATACGGGCTCTTCTATTATCTTTATCAAGGAAGGTGATAAGGCAACAAACGTCTTTGAGATGGCGATTGCTGAGCGTACAGAGGTGGTAGAAATTACCCGTACTGTGCCTTCATATCTTCCAGCGGCCATTCGTGATCTAAACGGTTCCAGTTCTGCTTCAACGTTTGCTTTTCTTAGCAAGCAAGAGCCGAACAACTTGTATCTCTTTAGATACTTTAATGCTGAATCTCGTCTGATGTCCTCCTGGTTTAAGTGGACATTTGACAGCGAGGTGGAGACGTTCCAGTTCGATCACGATCTTATTTACATCGTATTGAAACAGGAGAATGGTTATGTGCTTGGTCGCATGAACCTTCTTACGGAAACTCCGGGTGGTGCGCTTATCTTTGATGATCAGTACGTTGACTTGAGGCTGGATTTGTTTGATTACAATCCTACCATTGTGTATAACGCAGGTACGGATCGAACACGAATCTGCTTTAAGGATGGATTTGAAAGTACCACAGCTCAGCCAGTACTCGTTACGTTAGATGCTGATGATCCAGGACTGGCACTTGAACTTCCCCTGGAAACGGACCTTACTCAGCCTACTGGTCAGAAATACTTTGTGTCTATTCCTAATGATCAAAGTACTTCAAAGTTTGCCATTGGATACAAGTATGTAGCTTCTGCCGAATTGCCAGCATTCTATGTTACGCAAGAAGAAGGGCGAAAGGATACACTTAACATTCCAATGGTCTATCGCATGACCATTAACAGCTACGAATCAGGCCCTTATAAGGTTCAAGTTGAAGCAGAGAATCGTCCTCTGTTTGAACAGACCCTTCCCCAGGAAGTAGCCAATGCGTATCCAGCCAACACAGTTCCTATGGTGCGTAATGCTCGTAGTACTGTTCCTGTGATGGCAAAGGGCAATCAGGTTAACGTTACCTTGGTTGCTGATAGTGTGTTTCCCACATCCTTTACTTCCATCAACTGGGAAGGTACCTATAATAATCGAGGTATTCGTCTTTCCTAATGCCTAAACAGCTGATCCACCCTGCCACAGTTCTTGACGCAGAGTATGTGGCTCTTAACTTACAAGAGGATGATCGGCGTGAAGTCGAGGGTCTTGGCTATGATAATGTAGTCGAGGCCCTCACTCTTTCAGTATTGCGTTCTGATCCAGCCATTACCTTTTGGAATAACACCAATAACATTTGTGGGATAGCAGGAGTATCCAGAACAGATGCTCATTGTGGGGCAATCTGGATGATGACAACCCCACATGTCCGAGTCTATCCCAGACAATTCTTACAGGAGGCCAGAAAGTGGGTCGATCAACAAACCTCCTTTGATGTACTTCATAACATCGCTGATCCTAGGAACAAAATGCACATGAAGCTTTTACACCTGCTTGGGTTTAAGAAGCTTGGTTATGTGTCTGTTGGTCCTAATAACTTAACCTATGTTGAATTTGCTAAATTAACAAAATGTGCATTCCAGCAGCAGTAGTAGGGGTTGCAAACTTTGTAACTGGTGCCATTAGCTCTATTGCTTCTTACAGCCAAGAGCAGCAGGCATACGGTGCTCAGATGGCAGCCTATCGCCGCTCAGAGCAGGCATACAAACAGCAGCTCCAGCTCAACGCAGACGCAGCTAATCGTGCCTATACTTCGGAGCAGCAGAAGCTTCAGGGTGAGTTTATGAAGGCATCACAGGAGGCTCAGAGTCGTCTTGCACAGTCCCTACGAGCACAGGGTACTGTTCTGGCAAGCGGTCGTAGTGGTCAATCCATTGGACTTCTTATGGCCGATGCTGAGCGTGAGTATGGACGAGATCTTGCTAACCTTGCTCAGAACCTTACCTTTGCTCGTCAGGATTACTTCACTGGGGCTGAGGGTATCTATCAACAGCAGAAGAGTGCTAATAACGTAGCAGCCTCTAACCGTATGTTGAAGCCTACAGCTCCATCTGCTATTGGTCTGGTTACGGGGCTTGCCCAGGCAGGTCTCAGCGGATATTCAACTTATTCAAGTCTTAAAGCCCCTGCAGCTACCGTACCTAAACCTACTCCTACTTTCTAAATAAGATGGCAGAAATCTATCAACCAAAAGGTGAACAGGTAGCTCTTACTGGTCCTGGTCGTTCGGCTGGGTTCGATCCTGTTCAGGCCTATAATCCAAGTTCATCTATTTTAAGGGCTGCTGAGTGGGATGCTAATGTTAAGCGTCGTCAAACGGAAGCCCTTACTGGGTTCAGTGAAACGCTTAACAAGTTTATGTTTGATAAGGTTGAGGCCTTTAACAAACAGCAGCTAAACCTGGGTATTGCTGATATTCTCAATGGAGACATGACGGTAGATGAACCGCTCATGCAAGAATATCAACAAAATGCAAAGATTCTGGAACAGGCAGCAGATAATGAGGTTGCAGTTTCTTCTGAACTAGCAGCTGTTAATGTGGGTGCCGGCGAAACCTATCGTCAACAAAACCCAGTAATCAAGGGATGGCGAGCCTACGGTCAAGCAATCGGTCGAGCACAGCTGGCAGCTAGTCAAGCGGAAGGAGTTCTTGGTTCCTTTTTGAAGGATACTCAGACGCCTATTACTGTCCGACAAGCTGATGGTTCTATTAAAACCTTTACCCCTGCTGAGGCTGAAAGTCAACCTGAGCTAATGGCAGCCTGGAAGGTTGGTCTTCAACGATTCATTGATACTGCAGGTGTTGGTAATCTGAATCCTGCTATTCTTGTTGAGCACCTGACTCCTACCATGCTTAAGGTACGGACTCGGGTTCTTGGCGATAGGATGGAAGAGATCCAGCGTAATAGGCAAGCTCGGGAACAGGAAGAGATCAACATTTCCATCGGTCAAACTATTGAAGGATTTGCTGATAAAGATCTCGGGCAGAAGCAACTAACCGCCCTTCTTCAAACAGCAAAGCAAGCCTTTAATGGTAACTGGGCGCAGGCTAACAAGTTTGTCAACGACACTGTGCTTAGTAAGATTGCTGCTCTTGGACGAGCCAATCCAGAAAAGGCTGATCAAATTCTTACTGCTTATTCAGGGCTTCTGATCAATCCAGACAAACCTGAGCTTGGGTTAATCTACAATCGCTATTCTGAAGAGATTGAAGAAGCCCGTACAAAGATCAAAAGCAGCTTTCGTGAGCAGGCCGCTGAAGAAGAGCAGTCCGTTGATAAGGAAATTGAATCCATTGTCAACACCTGGCAAGCAGCTTCGCAGACTGGTAACCTTGCCCAGTCGCAACGAGCCTTTGATGCTGCTGAACAGGAACTGACTAAACTGGCTGGACGCTATCCAAAAGCCACTGAAGCCTTGTCTCGTATCCGTCAAGTCGGTCGTAACTACAACAGCCTTCAAGAGGATAAGGTCGAAGAAGCTGTTGCTAAGGGTCAGATCAAAAGCCGTGCTGAACTTCAGATTCTGGCTGCCAATGGATACATTACCGATGATACGGCTAACCGTTTGTCGGAGCAGCTTCCTGAGGATGATTCAGCTGATGCTGTTAAAGAGCTTCGTCCTCGGATGGAAGCCTATATCAGAAATCAACTGAGGGGACAATTTAGAGCTGAAGGTGCTGATTTTGAGTCATTCAAAGATCAAACACTTCCTCTGGTTAGCGCTCTTACTGATGAGCTGATGGAGGCCGGTCTTGCCAAGATGCTTGAAATGAAAGCAGCAGGGAAGACTACGGGCAAAGCTCAACTTCAATCTTTTCTTGAGGGTCAAGCAAACGCTGCCCTTAAGACAGATCGCTTTAAGCCTATCAAAAGGGGTAACGTCTTTATCCTCCCTACTCCTGGAAAAGGCCTTCCTGCTGTTCGTAACTTCTCGACTGGTCCCAGTGGCCGCGACTATTCGCAGCAGATCATCAACCGTCTTCCACCCGTGGTATCTGCTAAGCGTGATACCCTCTTGGATGCTGATAAGGTGCAATCAAACATTGATGCCCTTAACAACGGTGGTCAACCAAGTCCTGATCTGGTAACGATTGCAAAGGCAGCTGGTCTTCCTGTTCGTACAGTGCTCCAACAGCAAGCACAGAAGTACGGAATCACTTATACCCCTACTTCAGCTGATGCGTCTGCTAAGAAGTTTGAAGAAAATCGTAGGATTGATCCTTCAGCAGCTTCTATTCTTGCTAACCCTCGCTCTACAGCTGAGCAGCGTATCCGTGCTACGGCTAGGTTGGCTGAGGCTAAGAGGAGGCAACAGCAGCCTTCAGAAGGTGGAAGAACGCTAGGTGCTGGAGATTATGGTGGACTGGCCGCTCTCATCAGCAGTGGAGAAGGTGGATTTAATTCTATCAATCGAGGTACTGCTGGAGATACTCCTCAAGGAATGAACCTTACTTCGATGAAGATCGGAGACGTTGAAGCTCTTCAGAGGCAAGGTAAAATCTTTGCGGCTGGATTTGCTCAGTGGGTTATCTTGAATGGACAAAGTAATCTCACCAAGGCAAGGGTTGCTGCGGGTCTTAGTCCTAATGACCTTATGACTCCAGAGAATCAACTTAAGATGTTCTGGGGGTATATTCTTAATTCAAATGTGCGTCCTGGTCTTCGTGATTACCTGACGGGTAAGAGTAACGATTTACTCAAGGCTCACAGAGAACTAGCATTGGAATGGGCTGCTGTTAAAGGCCCTGGTGGTGCTGGTAACTACGATTATGATACGGCTGGAAACATGGCTTCTATTGATGGCCGTCGTGTTCAGCAAGCCCTAAGAGCTGCTCGTAAGCAAATCATGGGCATTCAATAGTGGAATAAAAGAGTTAGTCTTGCGGGATTAGCTCTTCCACACCCCTTTATTTTAATACCATTTCCCCCTCTGCGGAGGGAACTACTTTCCAACAAAGATGGCTGAAATTGTACCTGGACGGTCCACTGGTGGGCCCATTGAAGACTTCGTTCAAACAGCAAAACGAGATGAGGCTGCTCGCCTTAAGAAGCAAAAGGAAGAAGAAGCCAAACGTCTGAAGCAACAGCAGGAAGCCGAACGTCAGCGTAAAGCAAAGCAGCAAGCTAGTTTTGTTAATCCTGTCAAAGGTATTCAAGGTGCTGTCCAAGCCGTAACAGGGACAGGTGAGAAGAAAAATCTGCCTTATGTTCCTGGCCTAAGTGAAACTGCTGGCTTTGCAGAAGAAGTCAAAAAGGTTGCTGTAAAGGGTGTAGCCAGTGTTGCTGAAGGTGTCCTCAATGTAGGCACACAGGCAGCCCTTGATCTTACTGTCAATCGCAACCGTGAAAAGGATGAGTACATCCGAGCCGCCTATGACTTTGGTGTAACTCCTAAGACTGAACTTGGTAAGGGCGCCGCTAAGCTTCTAGGCTTTATCATCGGTACAAGGGCCGCTGGTAGGGCTCTAGGCCCCGTTGGTAGGATTGGTACCAGTCCCGTTCCAGCAGGCCTTAAAGGGGCTCGGAAGGTTGCCGCACAGGCAAGGCGCCTGGTCACTGATGGTCTAATTCCAAGTGCTGTTGCTGATTTCATCCTGACCGATCCTAAGGATGGTAACCTTAGTAATGCTGTTCAGAATCTCGTTCCAGAAAGGTATCGTGATAATGTAGTCTTTGCTTTGGCTGCTAAGGAGGATGACAATCCATGGGTCAATCGTCTTAAATCTACACTTGAAGGTGGTCCACTCAATGCTGCTGGTAATGCTCTCACTGCCCTGATCTTTGGTAACAAAGCAGCCCAAGCAGTTAAAGCAGCAGGTGGTTCTGAAGATGAAGCATTGGCCGCTGGTATCCGCGCAACCGTGGATAAGTCAGACGAGCTGATGAAAGCAGATGTAGATGCTCAAGAGCTTGAAAGGGTCCGTTGGACCGATGCTCAAGAGCAGGAGATGCTTAGCCTTCAAAGCCGTGAGCAAGCCCTTCAAGAGCGTATTGCGGGTTTGGATCCTGAAGATGAGGTAACTGTAAAACTTACTGAAGAGCTTGATCAGGTTCGTCTTGCCCAATCAGATCTAGAAAACACGATCTTTGAAGCTGCTGATCCTAATGTCAAGTATGAAGAGTGGGAAACACAAGCCTCAATTCGTACCGAGCCTGACATCAATAAAGTAGTAGCACAGCAGATCGAACTTGAAAGTGGCTATACCCGTCCCCAAAGTGAGACTGGTTTTGTTCCTGGCAAGCAGATCTCTCATGGTGCTTCTGGTAAAGTCTTCACTGATGCCCAGCTTCGGATTCTGAATCTTTCGGAAGGTGCTGAGGAAACGATTAAGAAGTATTCCAAAAAGGTTGACATCAAGAAGATTGCTCGTCAAGCAGGTCGTACTGTTGATCAGGTAATTGCTGATGCTACTCGCATTTATACTGACTTCTATGATGCTGTTAAGAACTACGACGATCTGATCAATGAAGGAGATCTGATCAAGAAGCTGTCCGAGGTTGGTGGTACACTTACCGAACCTAAAGGTGTATTTCCTACCCCTGAGGGTAACATTGCTGTTAAGGCAATCGTCTCTGACCTTTCTAACCAGATCTATGACATTGCTTATCGAGCAGAAGAAATTGACTTTGCTCAGCTTGGTAATGCCAACAACTTTGATCGCCTGATTGATCGCTTTACTGGACTGCTAGAGATATACAAAGCAGGCGCCCAGTATCAGGGTGGTGGTCTCAATGTCTCTAAACTGAAGCTGTTCTCCAAAGCTCCTAGTGAAGCTGAATCAGCTCTGCGAGAGTTTGAAACAGAGGATAGTCTTAGCATTCGTGACATTCGCGCTTGGGCTGGTAAGATCAAGGAAGCCTATCGTCGTGGTGATCCAGACGCTCAAGATCAGATGCGAGCCCTGGTTCGTGCTATGGTTCTTGCGGGTGGTGATCCATCAAAAGTCATTTCCTTTGGTCGTACTGCTGTTGAGATCTTTGGTAAGAATCAGCTTGGGGTGTTCTACAATAGCATCCTATCTGGTACTAAGACCATGATCCGTAACCTTAGTGCTGGGTATCGCCTTATCGAGGCTCCTACGAGCATTATGCTTAGTGGTATTCGCAAAGGTGATGCTGCCCTTGTTAGGTCTGGTATGGCTGGTCTTCATGCCATTACTACCTCAACACAGGAGGCATTTAAGGTAGCTGCTCGTACTTGGGAAACTGGTATTCCGCAAAGTTGGACTCCTAAGATGGTCGTAGAGCAGGCCGAAATGGCCTCCATGATTGAGTCTATGGAAAAGATGGCTAAAACTCCAATGGAGGAAATGGCTGTTGGATTCCTTAAGGGTCATATGCGTGTGGCTCAGTGGTTTGATTTTCCAAGTAAAATCTTGATGAGTTCGGATGACTTCCTCAAGACCATCCTCGTTCGTCAGCGGATTGCTGAGCAGTCCATGTATAAAGCTCTTACTGAGTCCAAAGATCCTACGGATGTAGCTGGGCGAGTTAAGAAGTACATGGATGAATACTCCAAGTTTATTGATCCACAAACTGGCAAAGTCAAGGATGCTGGACTTCAGAAGTATGCTGATATTGGCACCTACCAAGATGATCCTGGTATTGGTATTAATAGCCTTAGCATGTTCCTTGAAAACCTTCCGTATCTTGGTCCGGTTGGTAAGATTGCTGTTCCCTTCCTCAGGACTCCTGCAAATATACTAAGGTATCAACTTGAGCATACACCTCTTGTTGGTCGTTATGCTGGAGAGTACCTTGCTGTTAAGCGTTCCGGTGATGCGCTTCGTGTTGCAGAATACGAAGGGCGTGAAATGATTGGAGCTATGACAGTAGCAACAGGTGCTGCTTTGGCTGCTAATGAACTAATCACAGGCAACCTTCCTGCTGATCCAAGGGAACGTGCTCGTTGGCAAACACTTGGTATTCGTCCACGTTCTGTTAAAATTGGTAACAAGTGGATCTCCTACAACACCTTAGAACCTCTCAATAATATTCTTGCGGCTTCAGCAGACATTGTAATGCTTGCCAAGGTCGGCTTAAATGAGGATTGGGTTGAACAACTCAGTGGTCAACTTGGACTTGCTATTGCAGCTTCTCTTACTGAAAAGAGTTACTTTGCTGGTCTTCAAGCTTTGGCTACCTTTCAGAATCCAAGTGAACTTATGAGTGGTAAAACGGTCCTCAAAGGTCTTCTTCAGACAGGCAATAACATGTTTCCGGTTGCTGGTACTCGTAGAGCCTTTGCCAATGCCCTTGAGCCTTACCAGAGGGAGTTCGACAACGAGTTTCAAAAGGCTGCAGCTGTTGCACTTCCCCTTTATAGTCTGACTCTTCCAGAAAAGATCAATGTTCTCACTGGACAGCCCTTGAAGAATCCTAATGGTGGTCCTTGGAATGCTCTTGTGCCGTTTGAAACTACTCCTGATAACAAGGATCCTGTGGCTAAGACGTTGATGGAGCTTGAGTACAACTGGTCTGATACGCTCGATAAGGCTCCAAAGGGTTATCCAATGACGGCTGAAGAAAAGAACTTCATCCGTACTGAGATGTCTCGCAACGGTCTTTATCAGGAGCTTGATACCCTCCGCAAGCAGGCCTGGTTTAAGGCAGATGTTGCACGGTGGAAGAAGCGTACCATTGGTGATATTGGAGACGATGCTAACTTCTGGCCTGACTCCTACAGAGAGGTAGATAGGATTTGGAAGAGCAGTCGTGAACGTGCCTTTACAAAGATGGAGACTATTCGCACTGAAACAGGTCAGAATGTTGTGGATCTCAATAAAGCTAAGTACAATGTCAATGCTGGTAACTACAACCTCAATAAGCCTTTGACAGCTGAGGAGTTTGCTCCATACGATAAGGAAGGTACCCAGCAGGTCTATCAGGATCTTATTAACTTTTCTAAACCATAACCAATGGCTGTAACAGAAGTTCTTTATACGGGGGACGGCTCTACAACGCTGTTCTCCTTTTCTTTTCCATACCTTGAGCAGACAGACGTTAAAGCCAGCCTGAATGGCACTGTCACGACTGCCTTTACCTTTGTTTCGTCTAGTACGATTCAATTCAACACGGCTCCTGCTGTTGGGATTGCTATTCGCATCTATCGGGACACAAATACCGATGAAACCGTAGCCACCTTCTATTCAGGTTCATCCATTCGGTCAACTGATCTGAATGATAACTTCAATCAGGTGTTGTATGCGGTACAGGAATCCACTAATCTTGTAGATGACGCTTCTCAGGCTGCAATTGACGCAAGTACTGATGCTGATGCTGCAGTTACAGCCTCTACGGCTGCTTTGAATGCTGCTAATGCTGCTACTGCCACAGCAGATAACGCTCAATCCACGGCTAACACGGCTCTATCAACAGCTAACACGGCTCTATCAACGGCTAACACTGCCGATGCTAACGCTACTACTGCCATTTCAACGGCTAATGCGGCTGCTTCTGCGGTGTCTAGCGTTGTGCTTTATACTATTGTTGCAGCTGTTGCTAACATTCCAGGTAGCCCCGCTAATGGGGACCGGATTGAAGTTACCAACTCGACTGGCATCGAAAGTTTTACACCCCTTACAGGGCTTCCTGCTGGGTTTGTAGGCGCTAATGGATTGGCTGTTCGTATTACTTATACCACTACAGGCAGCACATGGCAATGGGTCAGCTACTATCCAATCGACCCTGAAAATCGTTACGTTCCTAGTACCCGTACTGCCACTGAATCGCAGACTGGTCTTGTTGAACTAGCAACCGCAGCCGAAACTACTACTGGTACGGATGCTACTCGTGCTGTTCATCCAGCAGGCCTTAAAGTAGAGCTGGATAAAAAGGCTACCATTATTAGTCCTACGTTTACTGGTACTCCTGCTGCTCCTACAGCTGCTGTTGGTACAAATACTACCCAACTAGCAACTACAGCGTTTGTAAATGCTGAGATTGCTAATGATGTTCCAGCTGCTTCAGAATCAGTTGCTGGTCGAGTAGAACTTGCTACTGCGGCAGAAACTACTGCTGGTACAGATGATACTAAAGCAGTTCATCCCGCTGGGTTGAAAGTTGAACTTGATAAAAAGGCTCCAACCAATAGTCCTACATTCACAGGCACCCCTGCAGCTCCAACGGCTACAGCTGGTACCAACACCACTCAGATTGCTACCACAGCATTTGTTGTTGGAGAGAATGCAGGTAATGCAAAACTGGCTACTTCTAATACCTTTACTGCTGCTCAGCTGCTACCTACTGGTAGTGTCAGTGCTCCTTCACTTTCTTTTTCAGGTGATACTAATACTGGCATCTATCGACCTGCTGCCGACCAAGTAGCCATTAGTTGTGGTGGTACGCAGGAGATCTGGGCAGGTACAACTGGTGTTGGATTTGAAACGACTACAGCCGTTTCCGGCAACTCCGGCAGTGACATTGGTCTTTTCTGGGATGCTGCAAACGGTAGACTTTCAGTAGCTGCAAGTAATACTGACCCAGGTACTTTCAACCGAATGGGTAGCGATGGAGCGGTTATCCGAATCGCTCAAGCAGGCACTATTGAAGGTTCCATTGATGTCTCCGGTACCACGGTCTCTCTGACTGGTGGTCACATCTCTCGTTGGTCCCAGCTTCCTGGTCTTGGTCATACTCCTGCTGATACCCGCCCTGAAATCCTCCGAGGCACGGTACTAACCAACCTCGATGAGATGTGTGAGTGGGGCGATGAGGATAACGAGCAGCTGAATAAGACTCAGATTAGCTCTGTTGATAATGACCGGAACGTCGCTGGCATCTTCTCCCATTGGGATGATGACGATGAAGAGTGGCGTAATGATTTCGTGATCGCCATGACGGGTGACTTCATCATCCGCATTGGAGCTGGAGTGACTGTTGAACGTGGTGATCTACTGGTCTCTGCTGGAGATGGTACTGCCAGGGCTCAGGATGATGACCTTATCCGCAGTAGCACTGTTGCTAAGGTAATTAGTTCGATTCCTTCTTGTGTCTATCCTGATGGCAGCTATTGCGTGCCTTGCGTACTGATGGCCTGCTGATTCATTTTCTTTATTAACTACGATCATGATTACTATCTTTGGAGTTAAAGTCTCCTACGAGGTTGCTGCCTTCTTTATCCTGTTTATTGCATCCGAGTATCTCGGTCTCAATAAAAAGTACCGCTCTAACACGGTTTCTCAGGTCATTATCAAGGCTGCCAAGTACTTCGCACCTTTCCGTAAAGAAGACGATCGAATCCGTAAGATCGTTGATAGCTTTCGCAAGTGATCAATTATGGTACTGCTACCCGTAAAGCAGTATTATCCTCAGACTGATTCAGCTACTGGTCATGGCGACAGGATGTGTTTTTCTAGCACCTGCGCCATGGCTATTAAGTATCTCTATCCAGATTCTTTGAAGGGTAGTAATGCTGATGATACATACCTCCGTACTGTTCTTAAGTACGGAGATACAACTCAATACACCAGTCAGATCAAGGCATGTAAGGACTATGGGGTTCTTGCTACCTTTTATCAGAACGGAACCAAAGAAGCACTTCTAAAGGAACTTAAAGCTGGTTATCCTGTGGCTGTTGGTATTCTTCATAAGGGTCATGTGTCTGCTCCACGAGGAGGTGGTCACTGGATGCTACTTATTGGAGATGCTGGTGATAAGGGTGTTTTCCATGATCCGTATGGAGAAATGGATAATGTCAATGGTGGCTATGAATCCATCGGCCCTTACGGCAGAAACATTCATTATACCTGGGCAAATTGGCTTAAGCGGTGGGAGGTGGAAGGACGCGGCAGTGGCTGGTTTATGACCTTCAGACCCACTCAAGCACGTCCCACGCCTGTTACTACCGAGAACACTTGGAAGGGCGTTAAAGAGGCTGCTGCGGTTTGTGGAGCGAAGTTTCCAGAGGTAGTAGCTGCTCAATGGGCTCTTGAAAGTGGATTTGGCAAACACACCTCAGGGACTCATAACTACTTTGGATTGAAGGGCAGTGGGAGTGATAGATCCACAAAGGAATTTATCAATGGTCAGTGGGTAACGATTACTGCTGGATTCATTGACTTTCCTGATCTTCGTACCTGCGTTTCCTACTTGGTAGAACGGTGGTATCACGATTACAAGTCCTATAAAGGGGTCAATCGTGCTGCCTCCATTGAGGAGTGTGCAAGGCTTCTTGTCAAGGAAGGTTACGCCACAGATCCAAAATACGCTGAAAAGCTGATTGATCTTATCTACAAACATAATTAAAACATGGCTTCCATTACAACTGGCGGTGTTACTACCGCTCTTACGAGCCTAGCTGAGGGTTCACGGACTTTCCTTGAGCTTGGGGTTTCTCGTGTACTTGCTGTTGGTGCTACAAGTGCTAACACGGCTCTTACTGCTACCTGCCGTTACATTTCGTTGATTCCGGTTGGTGGTACTCATTGCCATATTCAGATTGGTGTTGGTGCTCAAACTGCTACGAATACCTCTCACTACATCAAGACTGGCGAACGAGTATTCTTTGCTGTCCCGGCTAATGCCAACATTGCCGTGATTCAAGGAACTGGTGCAACTACTACCCTTTACGTTAGCGAACTTACTGACTGATCATGGCTACTAGCGCATTCTTCAAATTTAATAGCTTTACTGAAGCGGTTGCAGAAAAGGTTCATAATCTTGGGTCTGATACCCTTGAGGTTGCCCTTACCAACACCCTTCCGGTCAACACCAATACGGTCCTTGGCAATATTTCTCAAATTTCATACACCTTTTTGAATGCTCGTACTCTGACTGTGAGTGGCAGTGCTCAAACGGGTGGCGTGTATAAACTGACCATTGCTGACAAGACCCTTACCTCTACCGGTGGTTCGACTGGTCCGTTCCGTTATGTTGTTCTGTTTAATCAGACCGCAACAAACGATGAACTGATTGGTTGGTACGATTACGGTTCCTCTATTACGCTTGGTGACGGTGAATCGCTGTTGCTCAACTTCGATGATGCTAACGGCGTACTGACAATCACTTGATAAAGGAGGGGCCATGAATTATCCTCCTGATGGAATTGAAGTACTGGTTACCACCGATAGCAATGAACAGATTTATGCTATTTGGAATGGAACCTACTGGGAAGTTGGGGTTGAAAATGATCCATTTCAGGCCCCACTAAATAAAACAGTGGTTGATTGGCAGTGGAGGACTGAGTAATGGCCCCAGTTTTTCAGGCAGTTGGAGCACAAGTTGCTAGTACTGGTGCTAGTGTTAACGTTGGCTGGCCTACACACCTTGCCAATGATATTGGTCTTGTTGTTATTGAAACGTCAGGTAACAGTGCTAACCTTACACCTCCAACAGGTTGGGCAGCTATTCCAGGTACTCCTGTTACTGATGTTGCTACCACGGCGGGCTCTAAGCTTCATGTTTGGTGGAAACGAGCGGCATCAGCAGCTGAAGCCAGCGTAGCTACTGGAGCTGCAACAGACCACATTGTTGCTAGATTGTATACGTTTAGAGGGTGTGTCACTACTGGCAACCCTTGGAACGTAACTACAACAGGAACCAAGACAACTGCCTCCACAACGGCAACTGTACCGTCCTTAACAACAACCCTGAATGATACCCTGATCACCATGATCGTGGGTAGACCAAATGACAACGCAAGTACAACACACTTTAATATTCCTGTCAACGCAGGACTAACAGGATTAAATGAAGCTGGCGAAGCTGGAACAACCAGTGGTAACGGCGGTGGTTTTGTTGTTAGTTATGGCATTAAAACTACAGCAGGCAGTACTGGTACAAGTACTCTAACTAAGATTGCTAGTACCACCGACACCTACGTGGTGCTGGCGCTCAAGCCCCCACTAGAGCTGATTGTTGATCCTGGTGATTTTACGTTAAGTAGTACAACTACTGGACTACTTGAAACCAGTATTATTCACAGTACAACTGGTACGTTTTCACTTGTTGGCAATGATGCGGACTTTTCTAAGTCGGTTTCCCTAAATACAAGTGTTGGCACGTTTGACCTTGCTGAAACAACTACCGGATTGCTGTTTCAAAGAAACCTGATCCAGCAGACAGGGCTATTTACTTTAAGCGGAAACAATACACTTTTACAGCAAAGTTTTTTCTTAAGTAACGGCCTTGGCCAGTTTAACTTGGCTGGTAATTCTACTCCTTTAAATTTTAACCGTACTCTTAATCAGCAATCTAGTACTTATCTAATTAACGGCGTTTCTGTTGATTTAGATTATCAACAAAACCTAGGATTAACTCTTGATGTAAGTACTGGAGTTTTTATATTTACGGGTAATTCCGTTGGTTTAAATTATCAGAAAACGCTTGAAGCGCAGCTTGGATTATTTAGTGTAAACACAACAACACTTGGATTAATCCGCAGCCTCGCAATTAATGCTATTCCAGGCTCCTTTACGGTAGTAGGAAATCAGGCTGGCATTGGTTCGTTGAGAACTTTGGATATTACCAATGGTGGATTTGCTATTGCAGCAGCAAACTTAAGTGTTAGTAAGTTTTTAACACTGCAAACCACAAAAGGTCTGTTTACTGTTACAGAAAAAGATATTAGCAATCTTGCTGTCAACAGAATTATTACTACTCAGGCTCGTGACTTCAACGTGTTTACTTTGCCAGCAGAATTGCTAAAAAATTATCCATTAGTACTTGCAAAAGCAGACCTTGTTTTAAGTGGAACAGGTTTAAATTATTTTGCTACCCGTAGTCTTAACGCTACAACTGGTCGGTTAGAGTTATATATTCAAGACGGAAGCAACCTCTTTACTTACATAACAAATAAGCCCACTATTCTTCCAAAGGCAACGCCTATTAAGCGTAATCAATGGGTGTATGGGCGATTCACGCATATGGGACGCCGATTCTTATGAATAGAGCTACTGAAGACCAGTTTAATGAGCTTCATGGGCTGGTTACAACCGAATTGATTAGTCGAATCAGGAGTGGAGAAGCCACCACGCAGGACATTAAGGCAGCCTGTGACTGGCTTTCAAAGAATAACGTGACTGGAGTGCCTGTTTCGGGCTCTCCACTTGCTGAACTCTTTGCTAGTTTGCCCGAACTAGACCTTGAGGATGTAGAACGTGTCATCCGATAATCAAACAGCTCGCAATACGATTGCAGCTGCCCTTTTAGGGCTATTTGGCTGGCATCTTCTCACTTTACATAACATTGCTAAGTCAGTAGATGTACTCGTTACGCAGGTTGCCATCAGCAATCAGCGCATCGAACGCCTGGAAAATTTCGTTTACTTTAAAGATGGCCCAGGCAAAGAGCAAGTCCGCTAAATACTATGCGGCTAATCCAAAAGCTGCTGCTAAAAAGGCAGCCTATCAGCGCAAATACAACAAGAAACCAGCCGTTAAGAACGCTTCTGAAGAGCGTTGGACGGAGCGTAGGCGTCGTGGTATTGCCAGTAAGGGTGGTGCCGACCTATCGCACACAAGAGATGGCCGAATGGTACTAGAATCGCCATCTAAAAACCGCGCCCGTAATGGTCACAACGGCAAATCCACCAAAAAATGACAGCCAAACGCGGCCTGTACGCCAACATCAATGCGCGTAAGAAGGCAGGAACATCTCGTTCCAAAAAAAACTCAACCATTAGCTCGAAAGCATATGCCAATATGAAGGCAGGCTTTCCAAAAAAGAAGAAGTAAACCACCGTAGCGGCTAATGCCTCTCAAAGATCCTTCTGAATACCTCTACCTACTGAGGGCCATGACAAGCAGCGAAGCCAAGCGTATGTGGAGACAGGCCATCAAAGAGCACTGGCAGAATCAGTGCGCGTATTGTGGGTCTACTTCAAATTTAACTCTGGATCACGTTCATCCAAAAATGAGGGGAGGTCATGATACCACTCATAACGTGGTCCCCGCTTGCTGGTCATGTAATCAATCCAAAGGAACCAATCATTGGCTCTCCTGGTGGATTGGTCAAGAGTCCTTTTCTCTTGATAATTTTTCAAAAGTTCTGTCCTGGACAACAACCTAAACCCTTTTTAGATAAACAAAATGGCTACTAATCCTGCTGGTGCTGACCCCGCATACGGAAGCATCTCTACCGCTCCTGGTCGTCGTTGTAAGGCCCAAAATATTGATACCTTGGCTACCAAAACTTCGGCTGGTATTACTGCTGCTACTACGGTTAAGCAAGCTGAGGATGCAATTTATGCTATTGCGATTGCTGACAAAGCAGTCACTACCACTACCATTGGCCGTGCTACCCGCGTTGAGCCTGTTCAAGGTAAAATTCTGACCCTCAATACTTTGGTTGGTGGTACCCTTTACACCCCTGGCACCTACAATGGTGTTGCCCTGACTGGCGGTACGGGTACCGGCGCCACCGCTAACATTGTTGTGTCTGGTGGTGCTGTCACTACTGTGACCCTAGTCAACGGTGGTTCTGGCTATGACGTGGGTGAAACCTTGTCTGCCGCTGCTGCTACCATTGGTGGTACGGGTTCTGGCTTCACGATTCAGGTGGCAACGACCACCGGTCCTATCAACGCCTGAGGCTGATTAACATGGCAAAACCTAAGCCCCGTACTACTCCAGCCTCCCGTCAGCGGACAGCTCAACGCGCAGAAGCTCGTCAGGTGATGCGGGAATCCGCAGCCAAAACTGGAACCAAGGCCCGCCTTGCTAGCGGTGTTAAGCCTGGTACCAAGGTTGCTACTGCTAAACTTCCTGCAATTAAAAACACAACCAAGCCTAGCAAGCCTATTGGTACCGGTGGTGGTGGTGTGTCGAAGCCTTCTGGTGCGCCTAAGGGTCCGCAACTTCCTAAGCTTCCCACCACTACCAAGACCGTCCGTGCTACTGGCGCAGGTGGTAGTACGAAGATCCAACGTCTGGCAAGCACTGCTGCTCCTGGATCTCCCGCGCCTCGCGTGGATCGTAATGCTGCTCGTGCTGCTAACCGCCTTGCTAAGGGCTACGGTAAGCCAGGTGGAGCCGAGCGTGGTATTCGCGGTAGTGTTCACCTTCAGGCTATTAAGGAAGGGCTGACTGCTCGTAATACGGCTCCTGGTACCATCTCCTCGGTCGAACCCGGTCGTGCTCGTCGTATTGAGGCGATGCAGCGCTCGGGAAAGCAATGGGCCGCTCAGGAACAAAAGGCCAGGGCGGCAAACGCAAAGCGCGGGGCTAGTTCCTTTGATGACGCCTTCCGTAGTGCTCGTAAGGCTGGCGTCAAGACCTTTACCTGGAAGGGTAAGCAGTACACGACCAAGAAGAAGGGTGAGTGATCATGCCACTTAAAAAAGCTTCTCAAAAAAAGACTACCGCTAGTAAGCCAAAAAAATTTAGCACGGTAAACGAGGCTGCTTATGCGGCCTCTACTAAATTTCCAAAGGCTACTCCTCAAGATGAAGTGTGGAGAGGCGCAGATAAACCTAATCCTTTTGGTAAAGCTACTAAGCTTAAAAAAGCTAAAGGAAATCCTAGCGTTTATACCGATGGTCTTAGTCCAGATTCCAAACCACGGACTAAACCAACTAAAAAACCGAAAAGCATTTCTAATAAAAGTGCTTTTAAAAAACCAGGAAGGATAGTTTAATTATGCCCCTCTCAAAAGGCAAATCAAAGAAGGCGGTGTCTAAGAACATCAGCAAGCTGGTCAAGGAGGGTCGCCCTCAAAAACAGGCCATTGCTATTGCCCTTAGCAACGCTCGCCCCAAGAAGAAGTAATCCGTGCTATGATACGGAGGCCCCTGTCACCTGCGCGTGGTGGTGGGGGTTTGGTTGCGTAAGCCATATAAAAGTTCCTTGCTCTAAACAAATGCTTTCTATTCTAACTACTCTGTCCGTCATCTCTAGCTGGTACGGTCCTGGCTTCCATGGAAACCTTACCGCTAACGGAGAACGATACAACCAGTACGGCTTTACTGCTGCTCACCGTTTCCTTCCTTTTGGTACGCACCTTCGCGTTTGCTTTAGGGGATGTACGGTTGTGCGTGTCAACGATCGTGGCCCCTATAGCGGGAATCGTGGTCTTGATCTAAGTAAAGGTGCTGCTGATGCTATCGGTCTCACGAACACCGGAGTTGGAACAGTTAAGATAACTCGACTCAACTAAAAACCGCTAAGACGCTCTGAGTGGCGTCTAGGAGGGGCTACAATGCCTCTCCGATCCATGTTCCGTACGTTCCCCTCATGGACTTAAAACGATGCCCTTCCTGTGGCTTAGAAAAGCCTTTTACAGATTGGCCAAAAAATAAAGCGTCTAAAAATGGATATGGTTCGTATTGCAAACCATGTCATTACAAAAGAGTATCCAGTAGATCCTTGGAGCAAAAAATGCTATCAAGATCTAAAAGCCGGGCCCTAGCAAAAGGGTTGGAGCATTCACTTACACTGGAACACATTTGCATTCCCGAGTATTGCCCATTATTAAATATTAAATTACAAGATAATACTGGAACCGGAAAAGGAAACAACCCCACGTCCCCTTCCTTAGATAGATTGGATTCTAGCAAAGGATATACTCCAGACAATGTGTGGGTAATTTCAAATCGTGCCAATGAAATTAAATCAAATGCAACCCTTGAAGAACTCGAAACAATCGCCACAAAATTTAGAGCAAAGATTGAAGGAAGACTTTAAACTTTTTCTCCGTTTGTGTTGGAAATCTCTTCAATTACCACCTCCAACAAGAGCCCAATTAGCCATGGCTGGTTACCTCCAACACGGGGGCAATCGTATTATGCTCCAGTGTTTTAGGGGACTGGGAAAAAGCTGGGTTACGGCTGCATTTGTACTGTGGAACTTGTTTGGTGATAGAGACAAAAAAATAATGGTTGTGTCGGCCAGTAAACAACGTGCCGACGACTTTTCAATCTTTTGTCAGCGATGTATTCTTGAGTTTAACTGGCTTGCTCACATGAGACCAGTTGATGATGATCAGCGTTGGAGTCGTGTATCTTTTGACGTGGCTGGTTGTAAGCCCTCACAGTCTCCCTCCGTTAAAAGCGTGGGCATTACGGGAATGCTGACTGGTTCTCGTGCTGATCTTATTGTGGCGGACGATATTGAAACTCCTACCAATTCGGCAACAGATTTTATGCGGGAAAAACTGCTTCAATTAATTACCGAATTTGAATCAGTTTTGACGCCCAAAAAAGATAGCCGTGTTGTCTTCTTGGGGACGCCTCAATCAACCTTTAGTGTGTATAAACAACTACGAGAACGTGGTTACATTCCAATGGTGTGGCCATCTCGGTATCCAAAATCATTAGTTGGGTATGAAGATATTCTTGCTAAAGAGCTTCAAAACGACATTAACGAACACGGCCTTGAAACGCTAGCTTGGAAGCCAACAGATAGCCGCTTCTCGGAAATTACTCTGCTTGAACGTGAACAGAGTATGAGCCGCAGCAACTATATGTTGCAATTCCAACTTGACACGAGCCTTAGCGACGCCCTCAAGTTCCCACTCAAACTATCCGACTTCTCCGTTCTTCCCCTAGATTCTACTCGTGGTCCGTCTGATCTGGTGTGGGGGGCTGACAAGGAGACCCTTTTGGATCTTCCCGCCGTTGCGCTTCCTGGAGACCGCTGGCATCGGCCAAAGGCAACCGGTGAGTTTGTCCCATACCGGGAAACTATTGTGGCCGTTGACCCCTCGGGTCGAGGAAAGGACGAAACCGTTTCCATAGTCCTTTCACAGATTAACGGATATATCTTTGTTAGAGATGTCTTTGCCACTCAGGATGGATACTCCGATAAAACTCTTTGTGAAATCTTAAAGAGGGCCAAGAGGTACGGAGCAACGATGTGTCTGATTGAGTCTAACTTTGGCGATGGTGCCATTATGGAACTCATGAAGAAGCACGCAGTTGAGATGAAGGTTGGCATGACCTTTGAGGAAGTACGAGCAACCACCCGAAAGGAAGACCGAATCATTGATACACTTGAGCCCGTCCTTAATCAGCATCGTCTTGTTATTGACCAGCGTCTCATCCAGTGGGACTATACCAGCAATCCAGACATGAGCCCCGAAGAGCGCCTTCCACGGATGCTTATGTATCAGCTGACCCGCATGTGTCGGGAAAAGGGCGCAGTAAAACATGATGATAGGGTTGACGCCCTCGCCCTTGGTGTTAAGTACTTCCAAGACGTTCTGGCTACCTCCGCAAGGGAAGCACAGATTGAACAAAAACGTCAAGAGTGGAATAAAATGATGACAGCTCTCATTGAATTTCCACAAGAAGCTACCGACTGTCTCGTGCTTGGAACCTCCTTTGACAACATCGGTCAGGCTCCTGAAAACATCCAATCTTGGATCTCCAACTTCTAAGCCTGAAATCCCTTGGTATGACTGGCTTTTGGAGAAGGGACGCATTATAAGGGGGGAAAGTGGTGCATCCCCCCTAAGTGGATCAGCGGTTAATGGGGAAGGGACCGTAATTATTTCATCCCTTCCCTCTCCAAAGATCTACTGTCTATCTCTTAGCACTAACAAATTGTCAACGCTCACAGCGATAGGCAATCCGCAAGAAGGGGCGGTAGGGAAGACCAAGAGAGATAGACAAAACAAAAAAAAGACCCCCCTCCTTAGTAATATAGTTAGCGGAGGGACGACAGTCCCGGAGCGGTAGCTTCGCTGATTTGTATGACACACATAGTAGTATGACCAGGACTAGTAGTCGGAGTCATAATCGTATGTGTGAAGACAAATTAATAGAAGCAGACTATAATAGTAATCAAGGTACTACTATTACTAAAATAAATAATAGTAATCATAACCTTAAACGCGTCTATAACACGATATGTTACGGCATGATATGCCACGACATATCTAGTAATATACGCTCTGAACCACTGCTACTACCACCACCACTACTGCTGATGTCCTTTACCACTACCTCTCTACCTCCTGCTCGTCTCATCTCCATTACTCCTAACGCAGAAGAAACCATTGCCTACTGTGCTCGGGTGTCTAACCCCTCTAACCAGCAGAACCACGAGACTGTGGATAGGCTGCTTGGTTATTGTGTAAAGCACGGTCATTGGTCTGTGTTTGAGATGGCTAATCTTGTTCTTGAAATTAACACTACTCGTGCCATATCTCCACAGATACTACGGCATCGTAGCTTTTCTTTCCAGGAGTTTAGTCAGCGGTATGCGTCTACCCTTGAAGGACTGGGTGGTCTGTATCCTCCACACCTTCGTCGTCAAGACACGAAGAACCGTCAAGCCTCTCACGACGATCTAAAACCCGAAGACACCTCCCTTTACTATCGACGCATCAGTCAGCTGTTTGCTGAGGCAGAGGATCTCTATTGTGAGATGGTCAGTAAGGGGATTGCTAAGGAATGTGCTCGGGAAGTACTTCCTCTTGCTGCTCCGACTCGTCTCTACATGAATGGTACGGTGCGGTCGTGGATCCATTACATTCAACTTAGGACTGAAGAAGGCACACAGTTTGAGCATCGACAGATTGCTGAGGCTGCTAAGACAATCTTTGTTGAGAATTTACCAACCATTGCAAAAGCCCTATCATGGAACTGAGCTACGAAGACTACCAGAAGTGGTCAAGCATTAAGACAGCTCTGGAAGCTAAGGGTCTTACGAATAGTCCGTATTACCTTCAGGCTATCCATGCCCTGTCAAAGCGTCCTATGGTTCCTCCGTTTGCCAAAGCAGACGCTAAGATCACGAGTAAGGATATTATCTGAGAGGTGTCTAGAAGCCTCAGGAAGACCCCTCCAACTCCCCGCAGGTGTATCCACACCTACGGCTCCTTGGAGGGCCCTTCTAAAGGCTTCTGGTGGCTCCTGAGAATTTTGACACAAATTTGTAAAGTCCTTACGCATGTACGGCGGCCCGCAGCACCCCCCCATAGGGGCCCGGTAGCCAGGTAACGCGCGGGTGTGCGTGCGGGTGCGCGTGTGTAGGCGCGTGGGCGCGGGTAGGCGGGCGTGCATGTGTGCGCGTGTTTCTATTTTATTAAAAAATCTGTCGCCATCAGGTTTATTTATCAATGACATAAGCAACACTTATCATTTAGGGGGTTGACGGATCGGGGCAGGATGGGCCATACTGTGCACATCGGTCGAGGAGCCGCCGCGAAGGCTGGCCAACCAACACCGACAGGAGCCGCGCCATCCGTGCTAAGCTCCGACTCAAGCCAAAACCGCCACAGACTCATGGGAGGATGCCTGCCGCATCGCAGCATCACACAGCCTTTATGAAGATTTCCTTGCCGATTGGATGCCTAAGTGCTGCTACGCTTATGATGCAGGTGTGTCAGCACAGAAGCTAGCCTACTGGCTGGGATACTGAGAGGCACTGCTAACCTATCCTAGGGGCTGGCCACGGCTGGCCCAAACAACCCACAACCACGGCAACCACCATGAAACGGGTACAACCACGGGCCAACGCTCGGCACATCGTAGGGATGCTAAACTTAGCGTCCGCTGCTGACATTGAACAGGGCATTAGCTGGTATCAGCGAGCCTATGATCTATCAGTTCGGCTCATCCACACCTATCCTGGACTGAGACTAGGACAGGCAATAGGTGTCATAGCAGCCCTCAGTCCTAACAATAACTGGGTGCGAAATGTTATTGATGCTGAGGCTATGATTAAGCTGTGGCATCAAGGCGTCGATCCGCGTACGGCAAAGGTCTGCACCTTTAACAGGAATAAAGACAAAGCCGCACGTATTTTGGAGCTGGAATCAGTAGACACTGAGGCCATTCAAACGATACTATCAGGGCAAAAGGTTATTGCGTTCTTCCGCTGCATCTCAGGCTTCACAGATACTGTTTGTGTTGATGGGCACGCCTTTGCAATATTTATGGGAGAGAGAATACCTACAACACAGACACCTAGCATCAGTAAGAGTTTGTATGCTGCTATCACTCGATCCTACATTCTCGCAGCTAACAAATCCTATGATGTGTGTGGCGTTAAGCTAACTGCTGCTCAGGTTCAGGCTGTGACATGGGTTACCTATCGGAGGATGCTAGGCTATGCTGACTGAAAGGCAATGGTATGTCACCACCGGCACCAAACGTATGCGCGGTGGTTGGCAGGTTAATGAGGGCATGATCATCTACGCCGCCACCTATGATCAGGCTTATCGCATCGCCCGTGCATCATGCTATCTTGGCGAACAGATCATTACACTTGAGGCAATCAATCATGAACACAACTCACGCTGAACTGGCGGCTGCTTGGATGGCAGCCCCCAACACAAAGCCCACCCACGCTGAGCGTAACGCTTTTAGGCTGTGGCTGCTATCTGAATTTGGCAAGATGCGAGCATTAGGAATCGAGCCTCTATTTGTGACCCGTGAGGTTAGCATTGAAGAGGCTATGTCAGCGCTCGATCGCGTGGTTCTACCGGGTGAGGTGCGCTGGCTGCCAGTATCACGCCTTCACAATGAGCCTAACCCTGATCTTATGTCAACGCAGCAGAATTTAATGTTCAGGGCTGTGCATGATTGGATGCACTGGAAGTTAGGCGCTGACGCTACATTTGAGGGTGAGTTCAATGTGGCAATGGCACACATAGAGTCAGCTCCTGAATCAATCCATTGGCTGCTATGGTCTGAGGTTGCATGTCAGGCTGCCGTTGCCATAACAACGGGTGAGTTTCCCCATCAGAAACTTTGCAAAGTCTAACCCTTTCTTACTATCACCACCGGCACGGACCGGGGTCCAGCGTTGGGCCTCGGTTCTTTTCTTGTGTCTGGTTGGGATTGCGGCTTGTGATACCTGAGGCCCTGCCAGACCTGAGATCTTAAGATTTGCTACGGTTGACAGGGGCAAGCCACAGCCCATAGAATGACGGCATACCTGAGACCAACCCAGAGGCCTCCCATCAGCAGATCCTGGTGGAGAGTCTGGGCCAAGATTGAGGGGATGAATAGACGGGGCCGCACTCTACCGATAAGGGAGTGCAATCGCCAACCGCACGAGTGGCGCTTGAAGTAACCTGCGGCTAAAATTGAATAGCTCTACTGTTCACCCTTTATCATTTGGAATTGTGTCTTTACTGGGTCGCGCTACCTCACAGCGTCACAAACACAAACCACAGCCAATCAATTATGATGCCTATGTTGGGCCTGTTCAATCAACCAGACCGTTGCGTGGATGGGCTACCCAAGTTATCATGAATCAGAGCATTGATTACCGCACCTACTTCCTGAATCGTTATGACCGTCTATCCTGATGTCGAGTCTGCTAGGATTGATCCGTCCGTGCTTTCCAAAACCAATCAACCAACATTGAGTAAACTTCAACAGCTGTTTCGTGATGCCAAACGTGTCAGACAGGAAGGATGCCCCTACGCCTTCCAATCAGGCTACTTCTGGGCAACGCTCCAGCAAATCGAAGACATCCTCAAAAAAGAAAACAGGCTTGGATAAACCCTACTATCTGCCCTTTAAGTATCACCTTCAACCACAGTGATGAGTATGGCAACCACCTATCAGCTGTATCTTGGAAAGAACATTCCACAGATGCCCAAAGCATTAGCAACAGTTTCTCAGGATGACTTCAACGAGTTCCTTCAGACTACTGTGGCAAGGTACTTTCCTAGCTGGACAGTTATTGAGGGGTCTAGTAGTTGGAAGGGTGTGCCTGAGGATGTCTTTATCCTAACGATTATTAGTGATGAGTATGAGGCACCACTCTACATCAGATCTATTGCTAAGATCTACAAAGACTCCTTCTCACAGGAAGCTGTATTGATTAACTCTTTCCGTTCTGATAGTCTACTTGTCGAATGAAACAAATGATCACGCCCATTGATGTTGTCATGAAGATTGCACGGCATGGGTCAGACAGTCTTACCTATGCTGAAAGGATCTTTGTAGTTGAGATCTTTAGGGCTGCTGCTATGACAAACAGGCCTGAGGTATTGAAGATCAAGCATCGCATTCAACAGGCACACCTTGAGTATTGTCTCAGTCTTAACAAGAAGGGAGGTGAGTATGACTGACAAAAATTCCATCACCCCACCGCCAGAGCTATTGGATAAGTGGGACAACTTACCGATGAGCACCCAGGAAATCTTCGTGATTGCAGCCCAGTACGGTGCCGACCAGGAGCTGGAGGCGTGCTGTGAGTGGGGGAATAAAAACTTGCCTGTTTCCTCTGTTCATTATCTCCGCGCCGCCAGACGCCCCAAGCCGCC